>UMLP01034918.1_pt1 | contig 102886 bp, 88 predicted proteins | sample 1966581 | NCBI WGS metagenome assembly UMLP01 (sample SAMEA4836205, study PRJEB28245) | human gut metagenome | biome: gut microbiome; material: fecal sample | place: Denmark | collected 2008
TGACAGCGCGCCTTGAAATTGATAAGATATTAACTATCAAAATACTGTTAATAACTATGAACGGAAGTAGTAAAAGCACAGGCTTTTGCAGAGAGGGCGCGCACGGCTGCAACGTGCCTAAAGCAATGGCTTTGAAGTAGTCCGGGAGTTGGCAGGCTGAACTGAAAGTAAGCTTGCCCGTAAGCGTGCGTTAAGCGTTTCAAGGTGTCCGGCTTTGGCTGGGAAGATAGGTGGTACCGCGATTTTGTCGTCCTGTTTGTAATAAACAGGACGTTTTTTATTACTTTTGCAAATTTATGACTGGAGGAATAAACATGACAGAAGAACACAACATCCCCAAAGTTTATGACCCCGCTTCTGTTGAAAAGAAATGGTATGAATTTTGGGAAAAGAACAGATATTTCCATGCAGAGCCAGAACCGGGCAAAAAGCCGTTCAGCATTGTAATTCCGCCTCCGAACATTACCGGCAAGCTGCACATGGGTCATGCGCTTGACAACACTTTGCAGGATATTTTAATCCGCTGGCACCGCATGATGGGCGACAACACCTTGTGGATGCCCGGTTATGACCATGCCGGCCTTGCTACCCAGATTAAGGTAGAAGAAGTGCTGAAAAAAGAAGAAGGCAAAACCCGCTTTGACCTTGGCCGCGAAGAATTTGTAAAACGTGTTTGGGCATGGAAGGAAGAATACGGCGACCGTATTATTAACCAGTTAAAATGCCTGGGCATTTCGTGCGACTGGGAACGCAAGCGTTTTACCATGGACGAAGGGTGCAGCCGCGCCGTACGCGAAACTTTTGTAAGCCTGTTTGAAAAAGGGCTTATTTATAAAGGCACCCGCATTACCAACTGGTGCGTTAACTGCCATACCGCTTTAAGCGATATCGAAGTAGAACATGAAGATACTCCGGGCCATTTGTGGTATGTACGCTACCCGGTTGTTGGCGAAGAAGATACCTATTTAACCATTGCCACCACTCGCCCGGAAACCATTCCCGGCGATACCGCGGTTGCCGTTAACCCGGAAGATGAACGCTATGCAAAACTTATCGGCAAAACTTTGCGCCTGCCTATTTTGAACCGCGAAATTCCGGTAATTGCCGACAGCTATGTTGATACCAAATTCGGTACCGGCGCTGTAAAAATTACTCCTTCGCATGACCCCAACGACTATGAAATGGGCCTGCGCCATAACCTGCCGGAGATTGTTGTTATCGGCAAAGACGGCGTTATGACGGAAGAAGCAGGGCCTTTTGCCGGTTTGGAACGCTACGAATGCCGCAAACAGATTGTTGCGCGTTTAAAAGAAGAAGGCTACCTTGTTAAAATAGAAGAACATAGCCACGCAGTTGGCCATTGCCAGCGCTGCCATAATATTGTAGAGCCGCTTGTTTCCACGCAGTGGTTTGTAAAAATGCAGCCGCTTGTAAAAGCCGCTGTGGACTGCGTTACCGACGGACGCACCCAGTTTGTGCCGGAACGCTTTACCAAAAACTACACCGGCTGGATGGAAAACATTCACGACTGGTGCATCAGCCGCCAGATTTGGTGGGGCCACCGCATTCCTGTTTGGTACTGTGATGACTGCGGCGAAATGAGCGCAAGCCGCACCGACCTTGAAAAATGCCCGAAATGCGGCAGCACGCATATTCATCAGGATGAGGACGCGCTGGACACCTGGTTCAGCTCTGCCCTGTGGCCGTTCTCTACCATGGGCTGGCCGGACAACACCGAACTGCTTAAACAGTTCTATCCTACCAGCGTGCTTGTAACCGGTTACGATATTATTTTCTTCTGGGTTGCGCGCATGCTGATTATGGGCATGGAATTTATGAAGGAAATTCCGTTTGAAAAAGTATTCATCCACGGCCTTGTGCGCGACAGCCAGGGACGCAAGATGAGCAAATCGCTCGGCAACGGCATCGACCCGCTGGAAGTTATTGAAAAATACGGCGCCGATACCCTGCGCTTTATGCTTATTACCGGCAACACTCCGGGCAACGACATGCGTTTTTACTGGGAACGCGTGGAAGGCACCCGCAACTTTGCCAACAAGATTTGGAACGCATCGCGCTTTGCGCTGATGAATATGGAAGGCTACGACAAGGACGCAGAACTTGCGCCTTATACGCTGGCTGATAAATGGATTCTTTCGCGTTTGCAGGATACCGTTAAAGACGTTACCGGCCTGTTGGAACGCTTTGAGCTTGGCGAAGCAGGACGCGCTATTTACGATTTTATCTGGAGCGAAGTTTGCGACTGGTACATTGAAATTGCCAAACCGCGCCTTTACAACAAAGAAGCTGCGGCTGAACGCGCAACCGCACAGCATGTACTGGCAACCGTGCTGGTATCTGCCATGAAGCTTTTGCATCCGTACATGCCGTTTATTACCGAGGAAATTTACCAGTGCCTGCCGCACGAAGCGGAAAGCATTATGATTTCCAAATGGCCTGTGGCTGACGAAAACCTTATTGACCCCGAAGCAGAACGCGGCATGAACGCCATTATGGACAGCATTAAGGCTATCCGCAATATGCGTGCCGAAGTTAATGCCAACCCGGGCAAAAAAATTCCGGCAATTATGCTTATAAGCGAAGATTTGCGCGAGGTTGTTGCCCATAACGACAGCTACATTAAACTGCTGGGCGGCATTGATAACCTTGAGCTGCGCCCGCTTAACGGCGAAAAACCGGAAAACGCCATGGCAGCCGTTGTAACCGGCATTGAAGTATACCTGCCTTTAGCCGGTTTAATTGATGTTGAAAAAGAAACCCAGCGCCTGAGCAAAGAACTTGCCGCAATGGAAAAAGATTTGCAGCGCGCGGGCGGCAAACTGAACAATGCAGGATTTTTGGCTAAAGCGCCGGAAGACGTTATTGCCAAAGAACGCGCTAAATATGAAGAATTAAGCGGTAAAATTGAAGCCGTGAAAAAACGTATGGCATATTTGGCAGAATTAAAGTAAAATTAAATAAAGGGTTGAAACGGCACGGCAGTTTTGGCCGTGCCGTTTTGCATATATTAACATAACCGGGAGAAAAGCAATGAATTATAATGAAAGTTTGGCTTATTTGGACAGCCTTGGAAAATTTGGCATTAAACTTGGCATGGAGCGCATTGAAGCGCTTTTAAAAGAACTTGACAATCCGCAGGATAAATTTAAAAGCGTGCATGTAACGGGAACCAACGGCAAAGGTTCCGTAAGCAGCATGATTGCCAATATTCTTTTGGCAGGTAATTTAAAAACCGGCAAGTTTATTTCGCCGCATCTTGTAAAATACAATGAACGCATCAGCATTAACAATAACGATATTACGGACGAGGCTTTTGCACTGGTTATAAGCGCCGTTAAGCAGGCGGCAGACAGCATTGTTGCCAAGGGCGTGTGCGAACAGCCCACTCAGTTTGAAGTTTTAACGGCGGCGGCTTTTTTGCATTTTGCTTTGGAAAAAGTTGATTATGCCGTTATAGAAGTAGGGCTTGGCGGCCTGTGGGACAGCACTAACGTAATTACGCCGGTGGTAAGCGTTATTACCAATGTGGCGCTTGACCACTGTGACAAGCTCGGCACTACCATAGAGCGCATTGCCATGCAAAAGGCGGGCATTATAAAAGAAAAAGTGCCTGTTGTTACGGCGGCTGCGGGCGACGATGCCATTGGACCTATCCGTGCCGTAAGCATGTTTAAGCAGGCGCCGGTGTATATTTACGGGCGCGCATTTTGGGGCGAAGAAAAAGAAAGCTCGATGGACGGGCAGACCTTTACCCTGCATGCAGGCGATGTTTACAGCAGTGACTACACCATTAAACTGGCCGGTGAACATCAGATTGCCAATGCTTCTGTGGCAATAGTGGCGGCCAAACTTGTTTCCAAGCAGGATGACCGCATTAACGAACTTGCGCTGCATATCGGCGTTGCCAACACATTCTGGCCCGGAAGGCTGGAGCGCATTGGCGAAAAGCCGGATGTTATTTTAGACGGCGCGCATAACCCTAACGGCGCGGAAGCTCTGCGCAAGGCGCTTGATAAATTTTATCCGAATCAGAAACGCATTTTTGTTATCGGCATGATGGGCGATAAGGATATGCAGCATGTTCTGCACACCATTGTGCGCCCGATGGATTTGGTTTATACCGTACCGGCGGATGGCGGCGAACGCGCTGCAAAGCCGCAGGAGCTGGCAAATATTATCGGCGCTAACGCCGCGCCGTGCAGTGACGTTTATGAGGCGTACCTTGAAGCGGTTAACGAAGCCGGCAGCGGTGGCGTTGTAGTTATTTGCGGTTCGTTATATTTGGTAGGCACGTTTAAAACAAGATTAATGGAAGAAAAGGCAAGGTGCAATTAATGGGCGGCGTTGCCAAATACCACAGTGCAGAAAAATATGTATTTTTGCTGCTGCTTTTTACGGCGGCAGTAATACCGGTAAACCAGGTGTTTACGCTGCTGATGGTGGCGGTAACTTTTTTTGCGGGGCTTGCGGTGGCCGTTAAGTACCGCAAATTAAAGCGCGTGCCTGTGCTGCCGCGTGTGCAGCAGGGGCTTTTATACCTGCTTTTGGCAATTACCTGGTATTCGCTGCGCTTTTCGGCAGATAGTGCCGTTTCGGCCTATAATTTTGGCTACGTTGTGGGGCAGTACGTGCTTTTGGTATGGCTTGTGCTGCGCTACGGCGGCGACGGCAAACTTGATTTTGACTGGCAGAAGCCCCGCGAATGGCCGCGCCCTTTGCTGCTTTTGGCCGTACTTTTGCTGGCAGGCTTTGCCAACGGCCTGCTTGGCATTTACCAGCATTTTACCGGCGTTGTGCCTACCGACCCTTGGGTAGACCCTTCGCAGTTTCCGGAACTTAAAACACGCGTTGTCGGCACTTTAATTAACCCCAACATTTTTGCCGGTTATCTGGTGTTGCTTTTAAGCATAGCCGTGCCGTTTATAAAAATAACAACAGGTAAAATACGCGGCTTTTTAATGGTGCTGGCAGCAGTGCTTGGCATAAGCCTGGTTTATACTTTTTCGCGCGGCAACTGGGTGGCCTGCGCCTGCGCCATGATTTTTTACTTTTTGTTTTTCTGGCGCAAATGGCTCATTCCGCTGGCAGTTTGTGCGGCAGGCGGCGTATATTTTATGCACGGTGCGGTATGGCACAGGCTGATGTCTATTTTCGGCACGCAGGATACCTCCGTGGCGCTGCGCTTTGCCTACCTTAAAAGCACGCTTTTTATTATAGAAGAACACCCTTATGGCGTAGGCTGGTACGGGTTTCAGTATATTTACCCGGAATACGATTTTTATTTGAACAACCCCAATGTAATTATGTACCACTGCCATAACCTGATGCTTAATATTCTGGCAGAGCTCGGCTGGCACGGGCTGATTGTTTTTGTGCTGGTGCTTGCCGTTTTTGCCTGGCATGCCTTTAAGCTGGCAGTAAAAGGCGTGCGCCCGTGGCTGCGCGCCGTAGGGCAGGGGTATCTGGCGGCATTGGTTGGTATTTTGGCAGGCGGCCTTACCGACCATGTATACTTTAATATGGATATGGGACTTTTGTTCTGGTGCGTGTCGATGGTAATGATGCAGTGCAGCCTTTTAAACAGGCTGAGCCGCAGCGGGCGGCAGAAAATTGCTTTACATACCGGGACAGACACGCTACAATAAAATCAGAAAATTTTTAATTTTTATGGAGGGAAAAATGAATTTAAAGGATGTACAGAGGGTTTTAAAAGCAAAAATCCTTGTGGGAGAAGAATTAATGGAGCGCCCCGTTGAAACCTGCTGCGGCAGCGACCTTATGAGTGATGTGCTGGCTTTTACCAAATGCAATACCCTTTTGTGTACAGGCCTTACAAATATGCAGGTTATCCGTACGGCAGGCATTACCGATTTGTGCGGCATTATTATAGTACGCGGCAAACTGCCCGGGCCTGATTTTCTGGACTTTGCGCGTGAAGCGCAGATGCCTGTGCTTTCAACAAACTGCACTCTGTTTGAAGCCTGCGGGCTGTTATATGTGGCCGGGCTGCGCGGATGTTCGCAGGAAAAAGGGGGCTGCGGGTTATGACGGAGGCTAAATCTGTAAAAATAAGCTATGATGTGGCAGGCGGCGATTTTGACCGTGCGGGGGAAGCCTCGAGCGGCATTAAGCGCATGCTGCAAAAAATAGGCATACCGGCAGATATTGTGCGCCGCATAGCCATCGGTACTTATGAGGCGGAAATGAACGTGCTTATTCACGCCGGCGGCGGCAAGGTTGCTGCGGAAATTTTTCAGGACCATACAGTAATAAACATTACCGACCACGGCCCAGGCATACCGGATATTAAGCTTGCCATGCAGGAAGGCTGGTCGACAGCGCCGGATTATATCCGCCAGATGGGTTTTGGCGCCGGTATGGGCCTGCCCAACATGATGAAATGCAGTGATAAATTTGACATACAATCTAAAATAGGAGAAGGAACCTCCATCACAATGGAGTTTAAGCATATCAGCGAAGACTTGTAAAAGAGGTGAGCTAATTGGCAGAAGGCTATATTCATTCCGTCCGCTTTGTGCCTTCCAAATGCAAAGGCTGCGTAACCTGCGTTAAGGCGTGCCCTACCGATGCTATCAGGGTACGCAACGGCAAGGCTGAACTTATAGCGGCGCGCTGCATAGACTGCGGCGAATGTATGCGCCGCTGTGCGTATCACGCGGTAGAAGCATATTCGGACAAACTGGAAGAAATACAAAAATACCAATATAATATCGTTTTGCCTCCTCCTTCGCTGTACGCGCAGTTTCCGGCCGATATTTCGGAGGAAACAATACGTGGGGGCTTAAGCAACCTTGGCTTTGATGAAATTTTTGACGTGGCTGTGGCTTCGGAATATATTTCCCTGGAAATTGCAGACTACATTAAAAACTACAATGGTGGGCGCAAGCCTTTAATTTCCTGTACCTGCCCGGCGGTGCTGCGCCTTATTCAGGTTAAGTTCCCGGAACTTATCAAACAGGTGGTGCCGGTGCTGCCGCCTGTGGAGGCTGCCGCAATTTATGTAAAAAAAGAGGCCATGGAACGGCTGGGACTTGAAGAATCACAGATTGGCGTATGGTTTCTGGCTCCCTGCCCGTCGAAAGACGCTAATATCCGCCAGTCGGTAGACGTAGTGCATACGCAGCTCAGCGGCAGCATTGCCATTTCGGAAATTTACGGCAGGCTGATGCGTTCTATCGGCAGCGTTAAAGAAAGCAAAAAAATAACCGCGGCTTCTTCCTACGGCATGGGCTGGGGCTGTTACGGCGGAGAACTTGCAGCCGTAGGCGTGGAAAAAGGGCTGGCTGTGCATGGCATAGAAAACGTGTATGACGTGCTGGAGCAGATTTCCATGAATAAAATGCCGGACGTTGATTATGTGGAATGCAGCGCGTGCAGCGGCGGCTGTATCGGCGGCCCGCTGACGGCTGAAAATAAATTTGTGGCAGAAAAGAACCTTAAGCTGCGCCTTGCGCGGATGCGTGAACACGAACCGGCAGACAGAGTGGAGGCAATGAAGCAGAGCATGGTCTGCGAGGGCTTCCCAAAATCCGGCGCTTATGTAAAAAAACTGGTGCCGCGCCCGATGATGCAGCTTGACGACAATATTTTGGAAGCCATGAAGAAGTTTGAACAAATGGAAGAAGTGCTCAATTCCCTGCCGGGGCTGGACTGCGGTGCCTGCGGCGCGCCAAACTGCCAGTGCCTTGCGGAAGATATTGTTCAGGGTAAGGCAACGGAAATAGACTGTATTTTTAAACTGCGTGCCAGCGTTAAAAAACTTGCGCACGGCATGCTGGAACTTGCACGGCAGATACCTATTGACAATAACGATTTTAACGATAACGGAGAAGAAAACAATGCAGATAAAGGAAGTAATTAACAGCTTGAATTTGCAGCTTTTAACGCATACCGGCGACATGCAGGCCGAGGTTACGGGCGGCTATGCTTCTGACCTTTTAAGCAATGTTATGGGGCAGGCCGAACCCGGCATGGTATGGGTAACAATGCAGGGGCATCAGAATGTGGCTGCAGTGGCATCTTTAATAGGCCTTGCGGCGGTGGTTGTGGCAGGCGGCGCCCCGGTAGAAGAAGAAACGCTGAAAAAAGCCGATGCCAATAATATAAACATTGCCGTTACTGATTTGCCTGCTTATGTTGTAGCCGGGCAGCTTTATGCCCTTGGCATTACCAACGGAAAATGAAAACCTTACTGGCTGATTTCCATATCCATACCCTGCTTTCGCCCTGTGCGGAAATAGAAATGACGCCGCACCATATTATTATGCGAGCGGCTCAGTACGGAGTAGACGCGGTTGCCATTACGGACCATAACGCTTCCGCCAATGCCGCGGCTGCGGTTGAAGCAGCCAAAAACTACGGCGTTAAGGTTTTTCCGGGCATGGAAGTTGAATGCCGCGAAGAAGCGCACATAGTTGTGCTGTTTGATACGCTGGAGCAGCTGGCCGCGTGGCAGAAAATAGTTGATGCCAATATGAGCGGGCTTAAAAACAATGCAGAGCGTTTTGGCGCGCAGTTTATTGTTGATGATGATGACAACTTTATAGCCGAAGAAGAACGCATGCTGCTTGGGCCATTAAAACTGCCCGCTGCGGAAGTTATACAAAAAGTAAACGCCATGGGCGGCATGGCAATAGCTGCGCATGTGGACAGGCCCTCGTACAGCCTCTTGATGCAGCTTGGCTTTCTGCCTTCGGATATGGGGCTGGCAGCGGCTGAAATAAGCGCTGCCGGCATTAGGGAATTAAAAGAACAGAAGCTGAAACTGGCACTCGGCGGCTTAAACTATGTTACCGACAGCGACGCGCACATGATGGACAGCTTTATTAACGGCCCTAAAAATTTAATTACGGTTAAAAGTTTAACGGTGGCGGAGCTGAAACTGGCGCTTGCGGCAGAGGACGGGCGCAGCTGGCAGCCGGGCTGTTTTTTGGAGAACCGTGATTATTAAAAATTATATAGTGTACACTAATTAAAGTATACATGTTAATTAGTGTTGCATATAAGCCGGTGTTTTGTTATAGTAATATATGTACATTTAAATTTAACAGTAAGGAGAGAATGTACTATGAGCTTTGTGGAGAGAACATGCAGCTGCTGCGGCGGCGAAAATCCGGAAAAGACCCGCATTGACGCAATCCTTGCCAAATATGAAGGCGTTAAGGGAGCTCTGATTCCGATTTTACAGGAAGTACAATCCTTGTATAATTATCTGCCTAAAGACGCGCTGGAATATGTTGCCGCACAAACCGGCACCCCCATTGCGCAGATTTACGGCGTTGTAACTTTTTATTCGCAGTTCCATCTTAATCCGCGCGGGCGCAATATTATCCGCGTATGCCAGGGTACTGCCTGCCACGTACGCGGCGGCAAAACTATTCTGCAGGCGCTGGAAAAAGAACTTGACATTAAAGCAGGGCATACAACTGACGACCTGCGCTTTACGCTGGAAACGGTTGCCTGCATCGGCGCATGCGGCCTGGCACCTGTTATGCAGGTTAACGAAGATACCCACGGCAGGCTGACGCCGGATAAATTAAAGGCTATTTTGGCAAAATACCAGTAATTATGAGAGAACTTTCACTGCATATACTTGATTTGGCGCAAAACTCGGTTGAAGCCGGTGCCCGTAATCTGCAAATTGACATTGATGAAAACGAAAACGGATATTTTACTTTTTCCATCAGTGACGACGGGCGCGGCATGACGGAAGAAATGGTTAAAAAAGTGCGCGACCCGTTTGTTACCACACGCCTTACGCGCAAAGTAGGCATGGGCATACCCTTTATGGATATGGTAACAAGCCAGTGCGGCGGTTATTTTGATATTAAATCTCAGCCGGGAGAGGGCACGGTTGTTAAAGCCGCTTTTAAGGCAGATAACATTGACCGTCCGCCTTTGGGCGATATTGCAGGCAGCATTGCCGTTTTGCTGGCAGGCGCGCCTGAGCTTAACCTTGTTTTTAACTATAAAGCGGAAAACGGCGCTTTTTGCTTTGACACGCGGCAAGTGCGTGGGATTTTGGGGCAAGACACCGATTTTGCGCATCCGGAAATTTACCGCTGGACTGAAGAATATCTGAGGCAGCAGCTTGGCGCGCTGCATGCCGGGCAGGAGGAATAAAATGAAAACTTTGGAGGATTTGAAGGCTTTAAGGGAAAAGCTGAAAAACGATATTAAAGTCCGTCAGAACAGCACTACCAAAATTATTATCGGCATGGGCACCTGCGGCATTGCTGCCGGTGCGCGCGAAGTAATGAAAGCCGTGCTTGACGAACTGGCTGTACGCCATTTGACGGATGTGCAGGTGCAGCAGACCGGCTGCATCGGCATGTGCGAAAAAGAAGTGCTGGTGGATGTTGTGCGGCCCGGAGAACCGCGCATTACCTACGGCAAAGTAAAACCGGCAGATGTTAAAAAAATTATTGCCGAACACGTAGTTAACGGCAGAGTAGTGCAGGAGCTTGTTGTAGGCAAGATAGAACAGGAATAAAATCGGGGAGGGTTTTTTATGCAGCATATAAGAGCACATGTCCTTGTCTGCGGCGGTACCGGCTGTAAATCTGCGGGCAGCAAAGAAGTGCAGCTGGAGTTTGCCAAACAGCTTGAACAAAAAGGGCTGAGCGACGAGGTTATGATTGTAGAAACCGGCTGCCACGGCTTTTGCGAGCATGGCCCGCTGGTAATTATTTACCCGGAAGGTACTTTTTACTGCCGCGTAAAACCGGAAGATGTGGAAGAAATTGTAGAAAGCCATCTGTTTAAAGGGCGCATTGTTGAGCGTCTTTTATACCATGAACCGCTTACGCATGAACAGATTCCTTCCTATTCGGAAATTAATTTTTATAAAAAGCAAAAACGCCTGGTGCTTGAACACTGCGGCGCCATTAACCCTGAACAGATAGAAGAATATATTGCGGTAGGCGGCTATGAGGCGCTTGCCAAAGCCGTTACCACCATGACTCCGCAGGAGGTTATTGACGAAGTTAAAAAATCCGGCCTGCGCGGACGCGGCGGCGGCGGGTTCCCCACTGGTATGAAATGGCAGTTTGCCGCTAATTCCGTAAACGATAAAAAATATGTTATCTGCAACGCCGACGAGGGCGACCCCGGTGCTTTTATGGACCGCAGCGTGCTTGAAGGCGACCCGCATAAAGTGCTTGAAGGCATGGCAATCTGTGGTTATGCCATTGGTGCCGATGAAGGCTATATTTATGTGCGCGCAGAATATCCGCTGGCTATCAAGCGCCTGCGCATAGCTATTGACCAGGCCGAACAATTGGGCCTTTTGGGCAAGAGTATTTTCGGCAGCAAATTCAGTTTTAAAATTCATATAAAAGAAGGTGCCGGTGCCTTTGTATGCGGTGAAGAAACCGCGCTTATGGCATCTATCGAAGGACGCCGCGGCATGCCGCGCCCGCGCCCGCCGTTCCCGGCAGTATCGGGCCTGTGGGGCAAACCTACCAATATTAACAACGTAGAAACTTTCGCAAACGTAGCATCTATTATTACCAACGGCGCGGACTGGTACTGCGGCTTCGGCACAGAAAAATCCAAAGGCACCAAGGTATTTGCCCTTACCGGTAAAATCAATAACACAGGCCTTGCCGAAGTGCCGATGGGCATTACCATGCGCGAGATTATTTTCGATATCGGCGGCGGCATTACCAACGGCAAAAAATTCAAAGCCGTGCAGATTGGCGGCCCGTCCGGCGGCTGCCTGCCGGAATCCATGCTCGACCTTTCCGTTGATTACGATTCGCTGATTTCCGTCGGCGCAATGATGGGCAGCGGCGGCCTTGTGGTTATGGACGAAGACACCTGCATGGTTGACGTTGCCAAATTCTTCCTTAACTTTACGCAGTCCGAATCCTGCGGCAAATGCACACCCTGCCGCGAAGGCACCAAACGCATGCTGGAAATTTTAACCCGCATTACGGAAGGGCAGGGGCGCGAAGGCGATATTGAACTTTTGGAAGAACTGGCCGGCAATATTAAAGAAACTGCACTCTGCGGCCTTGGGCAGACAGCGCCTAACCCCGTACTCAGCACGCTTAAATATTTCCGCGATGAATACGAAGCGCATATTAAAGAAAAACGTTGCCCGGCAGGAGTATGCGAAAAACTTGCCAACTATCAGATTACGGATAAATGCAGAGGCTGCGGTCTCTGCGCACGCCAGTGCCCGGTTCAGGCCATCAGCGGCCAGCCGCGCAGCCAGCACGTTATTGATACCACTAAATGCATTAAATGCGGCGCCTGCATGGCAGCCTGCCCGTTTAAGGCAATAGTTAAGGGATAAGGGGGCAGAACAATGGAAATGGTTACCTTAACAATCAATGGGCAAACTGTACAGGCCCCTAAAAATGCAACGATTTTGGAAGCGGCACGCAGTGCCGGAATTTATATACCAACTCTGTGCTACCATCCGGAGCTTGCGCCGGAGGGCGCCTGCCGCCTGTGCGTGGTGGAAGCAAGCGGGGCAAGAAGCCTTGTTGCATCCTGCGTATATCCGGTAGCAGAAGGCATGGTAGTTAAAACCAATACGCCTAAAGTAAGGGCAGCGCGCAAAATGGTTGTTGAACTGCTTTTGGCGAACCACCCCAAAGACTGCCTGTCCTGCCAGAAAAGCGGGGACTGCGAACTGCAAAAAATTGCCGCAGACCTTGGCCTGCGCAAAATCCGCTTTGAAGGCGGCGCACGCAAAGCCCATACTATTGACGGCAGCAACCCCTGCCTTGTGCGCGACCAGGAAAAATGTATTCTCTGCGGGCGCTGCATACGCGTTTGCCGCGATGTGCAGGGCATGAATGTTTACAGCTTTGCCAACCGCGGGTTCGATACCATCGTTTCAACTGCGTTTGAACAGGACCTCGGCAATGTGGCGTGCAGCTACTGCGGCCAGTGCGCCAGCGTTTGCCCGACCGGCGCCATTGTTGAGCGCGACGACACCGAAAAAGTTTGGGACGCTATTAACGACCCAGATAAAATCGTTATTGTGCAGACCGCGCCTTCCGTGCGCGTTGCCATTGGCGAAGAACTGGGCATGGAACCCGGCAGCATTGTAACCGGCAAAATGGTTGCAGCACTGCGCCATCTGGGCTTTGATAAAGTTTTCGATACTGATTTTTCTGCCGACCTTACCATTATGGAAGAAGGCTATGAATTTTTAGACCGCCTGCAAAACGGCGGGTTGCTGCCGATGATTACTTCGTGCAGCCCGGGCTGGGTTAACATGATTGAACTGAAATATCCTGAACTTTTGGACCATCTTTCTACGGCCAAATCGCCGCAGCAGATGTTCGGTGCAATCGCTAAAACCTATTATCCGGAAAAAGCCGGCATTGACCCTGCCAAAATAGTCAGCGTATCTGTTATGCCGTGCACGGCCAAAAAGGCAGAAGCCGCAAGGCCTGAAATGTGCGATTCCGGTTACCGCGACGTTGATATAGTAATTACCACGCGCGAACTTGGGCGCATGATACGCGAAGCAGGAATTGATTTTAAAAACCTGCCGGAAGAAAACTTTGATTCTCCGCTTGGCACGGGCAGCGGCGCGGGCGTAATTTTCGGCACAACCGGCGGCGTTATGGAAGCGGCGCTGAGAACAGTTGCCGATGTGCTTGCCGGAGAAAACCTGCCGCATGTGGATTATGAAGAAGTGCGCGGCATGGAACATACCCGCGAGGCTGAGCTTGAAATTGCCGGCAAAAAAATAAAAATTGCCGTTGTACATACTCTTAAATCGGCAATGGAAATGATGGAAAGAGTTAAAAACGGCACTGCCGATTATCAATTTATTGAAGTAATGGCATGCCCGGGCGGATGTATCGGCGGCGGCGGGCAGCCTGTTCCGGTTAATGCCGAAATAAGGAAACTGCGCAGAAAGGGACTCTTTGATTGTGACAGAGCCAATGAGTTACGAAAATCGCACGAAAATCCTGAAATAATTGAACTTTATGATACTTGGCTGGGCAAACCGCTTGGAGAAAAAGCACACAATCTCCTGCACACGCACTATCACCAGCAAATACGTTAAATATACTAATAAAATGCTATAAAATACCCTTCGGACTTTTGAGTCTGAAGGGTATTTCTTTAAAAAATGTAAACAAAAGGCTTGCCATGTTACAATTTTACTGCTATTATATTGTAAGGGTCAGAAAAGGGCCTGAGCTTGTTAAAAATTCAGAAAATATCCTGACAAGTTATGTGCTATAATATCGTTAGATGAAAATCTGAATATTTAACGGCAATTTCATAAAAAATTTCAAAAAAATATCACAAATAGAGCTTCGGCAGAAGGAATTTTGCAGGTGGTGTCGAAGTATATAAAGAAACCAAAAGAAGGTATGTTCAGGCGTTGGCAGACAACAGGGTAGCGGAACCCTTACGGAAGCCTTACGCCGGCGGCTTGCAGTCCGGGCGTGCCCGCTCCGGAAAATGTGTGAGCTGGCACTTGGCGTTATTGAGTTTAATTATTAAATTTCGGGATAACACTAAAGTGCTCCTTTTTTATGTTATGGGTTTGCCTTATTTGGCGGACGGTATAGACAAACGCCTGGCGTTTGCAGAGTATTTTTCGCCGGATAAGTTAAGTGCCGAAAGGCAGAAACCATATATATTTAATTTCAAGGAGGAAGGAACATGATCGATATTAAAGATCGTATTTGCGATGCGGTTGCTGGCAAAGTAATGAGCGCAGAAGCCGCAACCGACTTTATTCACAATGGTGACAACTTGGGTGTCAGCGGCTTTACTCCGTCTGGCTATCCGAAAGCTGTACCTCTTGCCCTGTCTGAAAGATACAAAGGCACCGATTTCAAAGTTAACGTTTGGACCGGCGCTTCTGTAGGCCCTGAAATTGACCAGGCAATGGTAGAAGCTGGCATTATGGACCGCCGCCTGCCTTATCAGACCAACGGCACCCTCCGCAAAGCTATCAACGAAGGTAAAGTAAAATATGCTGACATTCACCTCAGCCACATGGCACAGATGGTTCGCTATGGCTTCATGGCTAACCGCAAAGGCGTAGACGTAGCAATCGTTGAAGTATGCAAAATCAACGACCTCGGCGACGGCAAAGTAGGCCTTATCCCGACCACTTCCATGGGCAACAGCTCCTCTTATGTAGCAGGCGCTAAAAAAGTTATCGTAGAAGTTAACACCAGCCAACCGGTAGGTTTGGAAGGTATGCATGACTCCTATGTACCTCTTGATCCTCCGTACCGTAAACCGATTCCTATCGAAAGACCGGAAGACCGCATTGGTACTCCGTATATTCCTTGCGAACTCGACAAAATCGTTGCTGTTGTTCCTTGCGACATCACCGATAAAGTTCGTCCGCTCGGCGAAATCGACGAAGACGCTAAACACATGGGCGAAAACCTCGTAGCATTCTTCAAAAAAGAAGTTGCTGAAGGCCGCCTGCCGAAAAACCTGCTTCCGCTGCAGTCCGGCGTAGGCTCCGTTGCTAACGCTGTTATCAACGGCCTTGTAAACTCCGACTTCGAAGACCTCACCGTTTACACCGAAGTTATCCAAGACGGTATGTTCGACCTCATCGATGCCGGCAAACTCCGTGTTGCTTCCGGTACCGCTCTGACTCCGTCCCCGGAATGCCAGAAAAAATTCTATGAAAACCTTGACCATTACAAACCTTACCTGATTCTCCGTCCGCAGGAAATCTCCAACAGCCCTGAAGTTGCACGCCGCATTGGCGTTATCGCAATGAACACCGCTATTGAAGTTGATATTTACGGCAACGTAAACTCCACTCATATCTGCGGTACCAAATTGATGAACGGCGTTGGCGGTTCCGGCGACTTTGCCCGTAACGGTTACCTCACCGTATTCTTCACCAACTCCTTGGCAAAAGGCGGCAAAATCAGCTCCGTTGTTCCGTTCTGCAGCCATATCGACCATGCAACCCTCGACGTTGACGTTATCGTTTCCGAACGCGGCGTTGCTGACCTCCGTGGCCTGACTCCGAAAGAAAAAGCTCCGATCATCATTGATCAGATTGCTAACCCGAAATATCAGCCGATGCTGCTGGATTACTTCCACAGAGCTTGCGAAGCTTGCGGCAACAGCCAGACTCCGCATCTGCTTGAAGAAGCTTTCGATTTCCATAACCGCTTCAACAAAACCGGCACCATGGAAAAATAATTCCAGTTTAATTGGGGCTTAAGCCTGTGCCGGCGGTAGCGAGTCCTCCGGTACAGCTTAAATAAATATGTTGACGAAGCCGAAAGGCTTTGCCATAGACCGTCTTTGACGGACACTCTCACCGTACCCGGGAAGTCCAACCCGAGTATGAAAACAAAAATTTTAAGGAGGATTTGAGAATGTCAAATGAAACTCTGAAAGCTGGCTTAGCTAAATACCATGAAGAAGTAGAAGCTAAACTGGTTAAATTCCCTGAACGCGCAAACCTGGAGCCTAACAGACTCTACACCCCGCTTGACATCGAAGGTTTCGATTATGAAAGAGACCTCGGTTTCCCTGGTGAATATCCTTTCACCCGTGGTGTACAACCTACCATGTACCGCGGCCGTTTCTGGACCATGCGTATGTATGCTGGTTTCTCCACTGCTGAAGAATCCAACAAACGTTATAAATACCTGCTGGCTAACGGCGGCAGCGGCCTGTCTTGCGCATTCGACCTCCCGACCCAGATCGGTTATGATTCCACCGACCCGATGTCCGAAGGCGAAGTTGGTAAAGTAGGCGTAGCTATCGACTCCCTGGCAGATATGGAAATCCTGTTCGACGGTATTCCTCTGGACAAAGTTTCCACTTCTATGACCATCAACGCTCCTGCATCCGTACTGCTCTGCATGTACATCGCAGTTGCTGAAAAACAAGGCGTTTCCGCTGATAAACTCCGCGGCACCATTCAGAACGATATCCTGAAAGAATATGCTGCTCGCGGCACTTATATCTTCCCGCCGAAACCCTCCATGCGTCTTATCACCAACATTTTTGAATATTGCTCCAAAAATGTTCCGCTGTGGAACACCATCTCCATTTCCGGTTACCATATCCGTGAAGCTGGTTCCACCGCTGCTCAGGAAATCGCATTCACCATCGCTGACGGCATTGCTTATGTAGAAGCTGCTATCAAAGCTGGCATGGACGTTGACGCTTTCGCTGGCCGTCTGTCCTTCTTCTGGAATGCTCACAACAACGTACTCGAAGAAGTTGCTAAATTCCGCGCTTCCCGTCGTGTATGGGCTAAAGTTATGAAAGAAAGATTCGGCGCTAAGAAAGCTAAATCCATGATGCTCCGCGTACATACCCAAACCGCTGGTTCCATGCTGACCGCTCAGCAGCCGAACAACAACATCGTTCGTGTTGCTCTGCAAACCGCAGCTGCAGTAATGGGTGGTACCCAGTCCCTGCACACCAACTCCAAAGACGAAGCTTTGGCTCTGCCGACCACTGAATCCGTAACTATCGCTCTGCGTACTCAGCAAATCGTTGCTTACGAATCCGGCCTGGCTGACACCATTGACCCGTTGGGCGGTTCCTACTATGTAGAAGCTTTGACCAATAAGATCGAAGCTGAATGCTGGGAATACATTAAGAAAATTGATGAACTCGGCGGCGCTCCGGAAGCTATCGCTAAAGGCTACATCCAGAAAGAAATTCAGGATTCCGCTTACAAATGGCAGATGGACGTTGAAAAAGGCAACCGTATTATCGTTGGCGTTAACAAATTCCAGCAGGAAGAAGAACCCCCGAAAAACCTGCTGCGCGTAGACGGCTCTGTTGGCAAACTGCAGGCTGAAAAAATTGCTGCATTGAAAGCTCGCCGTGACAACGCTAAAGTTGAAGAAACCCTTGCTGCTCTTAAAGCAGGCTGCGCTGATGAAAGCGTTAACCTGATGCCTTTGATCCTCGAAGCTGTTAAAGCTTATGCAACCGAAGGCGAAATCTGCGGCGTAATGAGAGAAGTATTCGGCGAATACCAGGCTCATACCCAGCTGTAATTAACTTAGCCAACAATAATAGGGAGGTAAGTAGATAATGTCTAATATCAGAGTTTTAGTAGCAAAACCGGGTCTTGATGGACACGACCGCGGTGCTAAAGTTGTAGCTCGTGCATTGCGCGACGCTGGTTTTGAAGTAATTTATACCGGTATCCGTCTGACCCCGGAACAAATCGCTGAAGCTGCTCTGCAGGACGACGTTAAAGTTGTTGCTCTGAGCCTGCTCTCCGGCGCTCATAACACCCTTTTCCCGAAAGTTGTAGAACTTTTGAAAGAAAAAGGTCTGAACGATGTTCTGGTTATCGGCGGCGGCGTTATTCCTGACGCTGACATCCCGGGCCTGAAAGCTGCTGGCATTGCCGAAGTATTCACTCCTGGCACCCCGACCAGCGCTATCGTTGACTTCATCAACGCAAACGTAAAATAATTAGGTCTTAAAAATTTGCAAGGCGGCTTGTCCGCCTTGCAACCTAAAATTTTTATCAGACCTCAACAAGGCGGTGTGAAATTTGAACATTGTTGAAGGCGTATTAAACCACAACCGTTTGGCACTGGCCAAAGCAATTACGGCCGTTGAAAACGAGTATGACAATGCTGTTGAAATTATGACAGCTTTATATCCCCACACCGGCAATGCTTATGTCATTGGTATAACCGGACCTCCGGGTGCTGGCAAAAGTACTTTGACCGATAAACTTGCCAAAGAATTCCGTAAACGCGGTAAAACTGTTGGCATTATTGCAGTAGACCCCACCAGTCCGTTCTCCGGCGGCGCTATCTTGGGCGACCGTATCAGAATGTTGGATTTGTCTTCGGATGAAGGCATTTTTGTCCGTTCTATGGCTACCAGAGGCAGCTTGGGCGGCTTATCGCAAAAAGCAGGCGATGCAGTCAAATTGATGGATGCTTTTGGCTTTGACATCATTATCATCGAAACCGTAGGCGTAGGGCAATCTGAAGTTGATATCGTAAAAACTGCCGATACCACCATGGTTGTTGTAATTCCGGGCATGGGTGATGATATTCAGGCTATTAAAGCAGGTATACTTGAGATCGGTGATTTGTTCACGATTAACAAAGCTGATCGTGAAGGCACAGACAAGCTCAACATAGAGATTGAAATGATGTTGGAATTAAATCCCGAACATGTTGGCTGGCGTCCGCCGATCAACCGGACCATTGCCAGCAAGGGTGAAGGCATAGAAGCAGTTGTAGACTCCATTGAGGAGCACCAGAAATATCTGTATGATAGCGGTGAAATCGTTAAAATCCGCAAAGCCCGTATTAAAAACGAGGTTACTGCAATGCTTAACGATAAAGTAAACCGTTACATTGATAAAAATGTAGTAGCTACCGATGAATTTGATTCGTTGGTAGAAAAACTGCAGGGCCGCGAAATTGAACCGTACTCTGTAGTTGATGACATTGTTGGTAAAGTTTTGAAATAAAACCACCAAATTAATTCTTTAAGGAGGAATTAAAAATGTTCAAAGTAATTTGTGTTGACCATGTAGGTATTGCCTGCAAAGATTTGGATGTATCCAAAAAATTCTACACCGAAGTTCTCGGTCTGGAATGCACTGGTGAAGAACCGGTTCCCGAACAGGGCGTAAAAACCGTATTCATTCCTTGCGGCGAAACTCTGCTTGAGCTTCTTGTTGATATTACCGAAAACAATGATGGCCCGATCGGCAAATACATTGCTAAAAACGGCCAGGGCATCCAGCACATTGCTCTCCGTGTTGACGACATCGAAGCTGCTATCGCCGGCGTACAGGAAAAAGGCGGCATCATGATTGACAAAGCACCTCGCGGTGGTGCAGGCGGAATGGACATTGCTTTCGTTCATCCGAAATCTGTTGGCATTTTGCTCGAACTCTGCGCTCCTGCAAAAAAATAATTTCTGCCTGAACAGAAATTAAGCTGCTTGTGCAGCACACAAAAATCAGATACATAACAGACGGGCGCCTGATACTACGCCCGCCTGCATGTATAAATAAGTTCTCCCCAATTATATGGAGGTGTAAGATTTGTCTACTCAAGAAAGAATTGAGAAAATGCTCAAACTCTCCGAACACATTATCGCAGCTGGCGGCGAAAAGAAAGTAGCTAAACAGCATGAAAGCGGTAAACTGACTGCTCGTGAGAGAATCGCATTATTACTTGACGAAGGTAGCTTCGTTGAATTGGATCGTTTCGTAAGCCATCGTTGCACCAACTTCGGCCAGGACAAAAAAGAACTCCCGGGCGAAGGTGTAACCACCGGTTACGGCACTGTTGACGGCCGTCTGGTTTATGTATTCGCTCAGGACTTCACCGTTGAAGGCGGCTCCCTCGGCGAAATGCATGCTAACAAAATCGTTAAAGTACAGCGCCTTGCTCTCAAAATGGGTGCTCCGTGCGTTGGCCTGAACGATTCCGGCGGTGCTCGTATCCAAGAAGCTGTTGACGCTCTGGGCGGCTATGGCAAGATCTTCTTCGAAAACACCAGCGCATCCGGTGTTATTCCTCAGATCTCTGCTATCATGGGTCCTTCCGCAGGCGGCGCTGTATACAGCCCGGCTCTGACCGACTTCATCTACATGGTAAAGAACACTTCCAAAATGTTCATTACCGGCCCTGCAGTTGTTAAATCCGTTACCGGCGAAGAAGTTACCCAAGAAGAACTGGGCGGCGCTATGACCCACAACCAGACTTCCGGTGTAGCTCACTTTGCAGCCGAAAACGATGAAGACTGCATTAAACAAATCCGTTATCTGCTCAGCTTCCTTCCGTCCAACAACATGGAAGGCGCACCGATTATCGAAACCGGTGACTCCCCGACCAGAACCGACGAAGCACTGAACAGCATTATTCCTGATAATTCCAATCATCCTTATGATATGAAAGACATTATCAAGAGCATTGTTGATAACGGTGAATTCTATGAATCTCAGCAATACTACGCTCAGAACATCATTACCTGCTTCGCACGTATGGATGGCCAGACCGTAGGTATTATTGCTAACCAGCCGAAAGTTATGGCAGGTTGCCTTGATATCAATGCATCTGACAAATCTTCCCGCTTCATTCGCTTCTGCGACGCTTTCAACATTCCTCTGTTGAACTTGGTAGACGTTCCGGGCTTCCTGCCTGGCACCAACCAAGAATATGGCGGCATTATCCGTCATGGCGCTAAGATGCTCTATGCATACTCTGAAGCAACCGTACCTAAAATTACTTTGATTACCCGTAAAGCATACGGCGGTTCTTACCTCGCAATGTGCTCTCAGGAACTTGGTGCTGACCAGGTTATCGCTTGGCCGACTGCTGAAATCGCAGTTATGGGCCCTGCTGGTGCAGCTAACATCATCTTCCGTAAAGATCCTGATGTTGAAGCTAAAACTGCTGAATACATTGACAACTTTGCAACCCCGTATCAGGCTGCAAAACGTGGCATGGTTGATATCGTAATTCAACCGAAAGATTCCCGCCCGACCATTATCAATGCATTGCAAATGCTGGATTCCAAACGTGAAAGCCGTCCGGCTAAGAAACACGGTAACATTCCGCTTTAATGCATAGAAAGGGGAAATCGTAATGGGATTTTTTGGATTATTTGGCGGCAGCAAGAAGAAAAAAGAAGCTCCTAAAGCTGCAGCCCCGGCTCCGGTAGCAGCAGCTCCGGCTCCTGCGGTTCCCGCCGGCACTCCCCCCGAAGTAATTGCAGCTATCAGCGGTGCAATCAGCATGGTTATGAATGACGATGAAATGATTGCAGCAATGGCAGCAGCTATCCAGCATGCTGGCGGCGGCGTAGCTGTAGTACGTATTAAAAAACCGAGTACGCTTTGGGCTCAGACTGGCCGCTTGTCTTTGATGAACAAAAGACAAGAGTGCTACTAATTTTTAGTTTTGACTGCAGCAGATACCAGTTATCTGCTGCACGAAAATAAAATTTTTTTAAAAAGTGAAATGGAGGAATTTCAAATGAGAAAATTCAAAGTTAACGTTAATGGTGTAGCTTACACCGTTGAAGTTGCAGAAGAAGGCGTTGTAGCAGCAGCTCCGGTTGCAGCAGCTCCGGTTGCAGCTCCCGCTCCGGCTCCGGTAGCAGCTCCTGCTCCGGCAGCAGCTCCTGCTCCCGCTCCGGCTCCGGCAGCAGCTCCTGCTCCGGCAGCAGTAGCAGCTGGCGACACCCCGCTTACCGCTCCGATGCCTGGTAAAGTAAGCAAAATCGTAGCTAAAGCTGGCGACACTGTTAAAAAAGGCGACGTAGTTCTTATGCTCGAAGCTATGAAAATGCAGAATGAAATTGCTGCACCTGTTGACGGCACCGTTAAATCCATCAACGTAGACGTTAACGAAAACGTAAAACCTGGCCAGATCATGGCTGTTATCGGCTAATTTCCTTCAATTCTTCAAGTATAGTAGCAGTGCCGGCAGTTTAACTACCGGCACTGCTATCAGATGAATTTATAGGAAAGCAATTGAATATTGGAGGTTTAAGAATGGATTCTTTACTCGTACAATACCCTTATCTTGAAGAACTCCTGAAGGGTATTCTTGGTCTTAGCTATACTCATGTTATTATGTGGCTTATCGGCGGCTTGCTGATTTTCCTGGCCGTTAAATACGACTATGAACCGGCTCTGCTGCTTCCGATTGGCTTCGGTGCAATTCTTGCTAACATTCCGCATTCCTCTGCAGTATCCACTGAACCGGGTGCTGAAGGCTTCTTGATCACCCTGTACAATGCAGGTATCGCAAACGAACTGTTCCCTGTACTTATCTTCATTGCTATCGGCGCAATGTGCGATTTCGCTCCGTTGATTCGCCGTCCGTCCGTAATGCTGTTCGCAGCAGCTGCTCAGTTCGGTATCTTCGCTACCGCTATCGGCGCTACTTTCCTGGGCTTCTCCTTCCCGCATGCTTCCTCTATCGGTATCATCGGTGCAGCTGACGGCCCGACCACCATTTATGTAGCAAGCCGTTATGCAGTAGAACTGCTTGGACCTCTGTCTGTAGCTGCTTACTGCTACATGTCTTTGGTACCGGTTATCCAACCGCCTGTTATCAAAGCTGTTACCACTCAGAACGAACGCAAAATCCGTATGGGCTTTGAAAACGAAGAACCTGTATCTGACACCACTAAATTCTTGTTCCCGATCATGATCGTTATCGTAGCAGGCGTTGTATCTCCTCTGTCTGTTGCTCTTATCGGTGCTCTTATGTTCGGTAACGTTCTTAAAGAATCCGGTGTTGTTGATAACCTGTCCAACTGCGCTCAGAACGAACTGTCCAACCTGGTAACCCTCGTACTTGGTATTACCATCGGCGGTACCATGACTGCTGAACGTTTCCTGAACTTCCAGGTACTTCTCATCATGGCTCTCGGTGCTGTAGCATTCGTATTCGATACCGTTGGCGGCGTTCTCTTCGCTAAAATCCTGAACATGTTCAGTGCTAAGAAAATCAACCCGATGATCGGTGCTTGCGGCATTTCCGCATTCCCGATGTCCGGCCGTGTAATCGCTAAAATGGCTTTGAAAGAAGACCCGACTAACTTCATCATCCAACATGCTATCGGCGTAAACGTTGCTGGTCAGGTTGCATCCGTAGTAGCAGGTGGTCTGGTTCTTGCTATGATTCCTGCTCTGGAAAAAATGTAATCTGTAATTTGTAACTTTCCTTATAGCGTGCTTTCCACTGGAATATTTTTGGAGGTGTAAAAATGGGAGCAACTGAAAAAGCTGTCATTATGATGTGCGTAGCTCTGCCGACCATGTTTGTTGTTATTGGACTTTTCGTTGGTTTAACGAAAGCTCTTCACAAATCTTTCCCGGCAGAAGAAGATTAATTTTAAACTTAGCTGAATAGCTAAAACTAACAAAATGTTTATTTGCGGTTAAAACGGGCGGTTATGCCGCCCGGGTACCGCATAAGCCGTCAAGCCAGAAACTTAACGGCATTATTATGTTTAGCTCATCTGAGCTAATTTATGAAGATTGGAGTGACGAAATTGGATATTTCACTTCCTGCTTTAATGTCCATCCTCGCGTTGGTTATTCTTGTAGGTATTTCCTGCGTTAATGAGGATTTAAACGTAGGCTTCCTCGGTATTGCGTTCGGTATTATCGTAGGCGGCGTCTTTGGCGGCACCCCTGCAACTAAGATTATGAATGCTTTCCCGCTTAGCCTGTTTATGATTCTGGTTGGTGTTACATTCTTTTTCGGTATGGCACAAACCAACGGCACCATGGAAAAACTCACTGCTTATTCCATTCGTGTCTGCAAAGGCAACACTGCTTTAATTCCTATCATTATTTTCTTACTTTCCGACTTCTTGACCACTATCGGCCCTGGCAACATCGCAGGCTGCGCACTTATGGCTCCGGTAGCTATGGCTATCGCCGGCCGTGTTAAAATGCCTGCATTCCTGATGACCCTGCTCGTAGTAGGTGCCTGCAACGCCGCTGCATTCTCTCCGTTTGCACCGACCGGCATCATCTCCAACGGCATCATCGCTAAAGTTGCTCCTGATCTCGGAATCCCTGCTGACGAACTCGATGCTATTGCATGGATGGTATACTTCAAATCCACTCTTGCACAAGGCTTCGTAACTGTAGTAGGCTTTATGGTAATGGGCGGCGCTAAATGGCTGAAAGAACAGCGCGGTGCTTCTCTGGATATCGATGAATTGGCTCCGAAACCGGAACCGTTCAACGCTGCACAGACCACCACTTTGCTGATGGTTGCACTCCTCGTTCTTTTGGTAGTAGTTCCTGGGCTGCCTGGTATTAAAGGCACTCTGCCGAAAATGCTCACCAATATGCTTTCTAACGTAGGTTCTATTTCCTTCGTACTTTCTATTGTACTCATGCTCACCGGTTACGGCGATTCCAAAGCTGCTGTTAAAGTAATGCCTTGGTCCGTAATCATGATGGTTTGCGGCGTATCCGTATTGATTGACGTTATGGATAAAGCTGGCGGCCTGAACTTCCTCGTAGAAGTAATGGCGTCCGTTGCCGGCCCGACCACTATCTGCTTCTGGGCATCCTTCGTACCGGCTGTTCTGTCTGCATACTCCAGCTCCTCTGGTGTAATTATGCCGATGTTCCTGCCGATGACTCCTGGTTTGGTAGAATTAACTGGTGGCGATGCTATTTCCATCATTTCCGCTATCAACGTAGGTTCCCACCTTGTAGATACTTCTCCGCTTTCCACCTTGGGCGCACTCTGCATTGCAGCTGCTCCTGAGTACGAAGATAAAGGCGTACTGTTCCGTAAACTTTTGATTTGGGGCCTCTCCATGTCCATTGTTTCCGGTATTGTTTGCTTCGTATTCTTCGGTGTACTTGGTCTGTAAGAAGAACAAGAGTAATCAAGCGAACGTTTGCTAACGCAATCTAAAATTAGTTCGCTATTTTTAGAATGGTATTTTGCAAAGTGCGAATATCTGATTTCCAGTTCCATCTTAATCTAACAAATAGGAGGAACTAAATTATGGATATTTCGCTTCCTGCATTAGTGTCCATTCTCGCACTGGTAATCCTCGTAGGCATCAGCTGCGTTAATGAAGATTTGAACGTAGGCTTCCTCGGTATCGCTTTCGGTATTATCGTAGGCGGCGTTTTCGCAGGTACTCCTGCATCTAAAGTTATGAACGCTTTCCCGTTAAGCCTGTTCATGATTCTGGTCGGCGTAACCTTCCTCTTTGGTATGGCTCAGACCAACGGCACTATGGAAAAACTTACTGCTTATTCTATTCGTGCTTGCAAAGGCAACACTGCCCTTGTACCTATCATTATTTACATCCTTGCTACTTTTATCACCACCATCGGACCTGGCAACATCGCTGGCTGCGCATTGATGGCTCCGGTTGCAATGGCTATTGCTTCCAAAGTTAAAATGCCTGCTTTCCTGATGACCCTGCTCGTAGTTGGTGCCTGCAACGGTGCAGCATTCTCTCCGTTTGCTCCTACCGGTATTATTTCTAACGGCATCATCGCTAAATGTGCTCCGGAACTCGGCATTCCTGCTGATTACCTCAACACTTTGGCTTGGAAAATTCACTTCAACTCCACCATTGCACAAGGCTTCGTTAACATCGGCGGCTTCTTTGTAATGGGCGGTTTGAAATGGATCCGCGAACAGAAAGGCGCTGCTCTTGATATTGATGAACTGGCTCCGAAACCGGAACCGTTCAACGCTGCACAGACAACCACTCTGCTGCTCGTTGCTATCCTCATTATCCTGGTAGTTGTTCCTGGTCTGCCTGGCGTTAAAGGTACCCTTCCGAAAACTATCACCAATATGCTTTCCAACGTAGGCTCTATCTCCTTCGTACTTTCAATCGTACTCATGCTTACCGGTTATGGCGACTCCAAAGCTGCTGTTAAAGTAATGCCTTGGTCCGTTATCATGATGGTTTGCGGCGTATCCGTATTGATCGACGTTATGGATAAAGCTGGCGGCCTGAACTTCCTCGTAGAAGTAATGGCTTCCGTAGCTGGCCCGACCACTATCTGCTTCTGGACAGCATTTGTACCGGCTGTAATTTCTGCTTACTCATCCAGCTCTGGTGTAGTAATGCCGATGTTCCTGCCGATGACTCCTGGTCTGGTAGAATTGACCGGCGGCGACCCGATTGCTATTATTTCCGCAATCGACGTTGGTTCTCACCTTGTAGATACTTCTCCGCTCTCCACTTTGGGCGCACTGTGCATTGCTTCTGCCGGTGAAGAAGAAGACAAAGGCGTACTGTTCCGTAAACTTTTGATTTGGGGCCTCTCCATGTCCATCGTTTCCGGTATCGTTTGCTACGTATTCTTTGGTCTGCTTGGTTTCTAAGCAAAGAATAGTTAGGCTAAGTTACTAACGCAATCTAAAATAGTTTACTATTTTTAGAATGGTATTTTGCGTTGTGCTAATATCCGGTTTCTGCATTCCGTCTTACTTTGCGTAAATAGGAGGAAACAATTATGGATATTTCACTTCCTGCATTAGTGTCCATTCTCGCACTGGTAATCCTCGTAGGCATCAGCTGCGTAAACGAAGATTTAAACGTAGGCTTCCTGGGTATTGCGTTCGGTATTATCGTAGGCGGTATATTCTCCAATATCACTGCAGCGAAAATCATGAACGCATTCCCGCTTAGCCTTTTCATGATTCTGGTTGGTGTAACCTTCCTCTTTGGTATGGCTCAGACCAACGGCACTATGGAAAAACTTACGGCTTATTCCGTACGTGCCTGCAAAGGCAATACTGCCCTTGTACCGTTAATCATTTATATTCTCTGCACTTTCGTAACCACTATCGGCCCTGGCAATATCGCAGGATGCGCACTTATGGCTCCTGTATCCATGGCTATTGCTTCTAAAGTTAAAATGCCGGCATTTTTGATGACCTTGCTTGTTGTTGGTGCCTGCAACGGTGCAGCATTCTCTCCGTTTGCTCCTACCGGCATCATTTCCAACGGCCTTATCGCAAAAATGGCTGGTGAACTCGGACTTTCTCCGGACTATCTGAATACTTTAGCATGGAAAATTCATTTCAACTCCGAACTTGCACAAGGCTTCGTTAACATTGGCGGCTTCTTTGTAATGGGCGGTTTGAAATGGTTAAGAGAACAGAAAGGCGCTGCTCTTGATATTGATGAACTGGCTCCGAAACCGGAACCGTTCAACGCTGCTCAGAAAACCACTTTGCTCATGGTAGCAATCCTGATTATCTTAGTAGTTGTTCCTGGCCTGCCTGGTATGAAAGGCGTATTTCCGAAAGCTATTACCAATATGCTCTCCAACGTAGGTTCTATTTCCTTCGTACTTTCAATCGTACTCATGCTTACCGGTTATGGCGATTCCAAAGCTGCTGTTAAAGTAATGCCTTGGTCCGTAATCATGATGGTTTGCGGCGTATCCGTATTGATTGACGTTATGGATAAAGCTGGCGGCCTGAACTTCCTCGTAGAAGTAATGGCGTCCGTTGCCGGCCCGACAACTATCTGCTTCTGGACAGCATTTGTACCGGCTGTAATCTCTGCATACTCCAGCTCCTCTGGTGTAGTAATGCCGATGTTCCTGCCGATGACTCCTGGTCTGGTAGAATTGACTGGCGGCGATCCTGTTTCCATCATTTCCGCTATCGACGTAGGTTCCCATCTGGTAGATACCTCTCCGCTTTCCACTTTGGGCGCACTGTGCATTGCTTCTGCCGGTGAAGAAGAAGACAAAGGCGTACTGTTCCGTAAACTTTTGATTTGGGGTCTTTCCATGTCCATCGTTTCTGGTATCGTTTGCTACGTATTCTTTGGTATCCTTGGCTTCTAATTAATTAGAGTTAAGATTCGGACTTATGCAGGTACGGTTCTTCCGTACCTGCATAATATTTTATTCTTATCAGTAAATTTAACTAAAAAGATTTGCAATTTTAACAATAATTTGTTAAGATAAGTTTGTTAATATTTGATCTGTGCGGCTCTCACAGAATAAATATTGTTTGGCTGATGGGCAATAAATAAGGAGAAATCCGGATGTATTGCTTGAATCAGAGAGTTTTTTACAAACAGGAGGAAAATGATAATGAAACCGTTGGAAAATGTAGTTGTTCTGGACCTCACTCGTGTATTGTCCGGCCCTTATGCTGCTATGATGCTTGCTGATATGGGCGCAAATGTAATCCACATCGAGCAGCCGAAAATTGGCGACGACAGCCGTGCTTACGGACCTTTTATCGGGAAAGAAAGCGCGTATTTCATGAGCTTGAACCGCAACAAACGTTCCATGACTATGAACTTCAAGTCTGAAGAAGCTAAAGCCGTTTTCAAAGAAATGGTTAAAAAAGCTGACGTTGTTGTTGAGAACTTTAAACCGGGCACCATGAAAAAATTCGGCCTGGACTATTCCGTATTGAAAGAAATCAACCCGAAAATTATTTACGCATCCTGCTCCGGCTTCGGCCAGACCGGCCCTTACACCATGAAACCTGCCTATGACGTTGTTGTACAGGCTATGGGCGGCATCATGAGCATCACCGGCCCGGATAAAGATACTTTCTGCCGTGTTGGCGCTTCCGTAGGCGATATTATTGCAGGTATCTTCCTTGCAACCGGTATCACCACTGCTCTTTATAAACGCGAAGTAAGCGGCATTGGCCAGGAAATTGACGTATCCATGCTTGACTGCCAGGTTGCAATTCTGGAAAACGCAGTAAGCCGTTACTTTGTAAATGGCGTAAACCCGACTCCGCTCGGAAACCGCCATCCTTCCATCACTCCGTTCGAATCCTTTACGGCAAGCGACGGCCTGCTGATTGTTGGCGCAGGCAACGACAGACTTTGGAAGAAGCTCTGTGATTTGATCAATAAACCGGAACTCATTGAAGATCCGCGCTTTATTACCAATGCTGACAGAACTAACAACGAACCTGCACTGAAAGAAATTCTGGATGCTGTATTTGTAACCGATACCATTGAACATTGGCTGGAAAAACTGGAAGCAGCAGCTATTCCGTGCGCACCTATCAATACCATTGATAAGGTTGTAAACGACCCGCAGGTTAACTTCCGTGAGATGATTGTAGAAGTTGAACATCCGACTGCCGGCAAGATGAAAATCCCCGGTGTACCTATTAAATTCTCCGAAACTCCTTGCGGCGTAGAAAAAGCAGCTCCGGTACTTGGCCAGCATACTGACGAAGTTCTGAAAGAATTTGGCTTTGACGATGCTGAAATTGCAAAACTGCATGAAGTAGCAGCAGTTTAATTCTTATATTTCTCAATCTAATCCAACTTAAAATTTTAATTGATATCAGGATGGGTACTTGTGCCCATCCTTTTTTACTGCGAATTTTAATATGCTGTCTATCTTTTCCTTTACCGTTATGCTTTTTTGTTATATAATAATAACGTTAATTATAATTAAATTTAGGAGGCTGTTTAATGAGTTTAGCTGTTGATACAACCAAACGCAGTAAAAAATATGTTATTACTTACACTGTAGTAGGCATAGCATGCTTTGTTATGTTTATTGTATCTATTTTACGTTATGTATACCTTAATGTGCTGGAACCAGTGCCAATTTTCTTTTATGCAATGCTGGTATGGATTTTGCTCCTGCGCTGCAAACCTACTTACGATATCAGCGTGGAACGCAAATATTTAAGAATTGTTAAGCACACTATCTGGGGCAAAACCAAGGTTTACGAAATCCCTTACCGTGAAATAGCTGCTATTTTCAGCTATCAGCCCAAGCTGATGCGCACCGTAAAATTCCGTTATTCTTACAGATTAAATTCCGCACTGGATGCGCGTACTTTATGGACTTTGGCATGGCGCAGAAGATTTGACGACGGCAGCGAAGCCAACGTACGTATTTATTTTAAAGCGTCCAAGCAGGTTATGGATGCACTGGCAGAGAAAATGCCGAACCGCGTTAACGTACCTGAAGAACTGGCCGATTTTAACATGCTTGTTAAAGAGGGCGTAATTGTAAATAACGAAAGAAAACTGAGAGAAGCAGAAGCTGAAATTTTGGATAAAAGCGTAGAACAGCTTGATGCCGAAGAAAAAATTGCCAAGGAAATGGTTGCCGAACAGGAAGCCAAAGAAGACGCAGCTAAATCTAAAAAGCAGGATAAGAAATAAAGAGGTGTAGGATTATGTATTGCAGATATTGTGGACAGCAGCTGCCGGACGATTCTGCATTTTGCAGCAAGTGCGGCAAAAAAGTGCAGCATGATGGCAACATAGCTGCCGAACCTGTAAAACAGGCTGCACCGCCGGCTGAAAAGGTTGAACATTGCCGCCTCGAACTTGTTGAAATAGACAGCCCATGGTCGCTTTTCGGCAACACCCGCAACAAATTTCAGGCTGTTACCGATGACGGACAGGTAATTTATCAATCCGAAAAGTTTAAAGTGAGCGGCTTTAGCTATGACGGGCCGGAGGAAGTAAGCAAAAAATACCGTGACCTTGTTGAAAAAGCTGTTTTAACCCTTGCCGTGGATGGCTGGAAAAAATTGCCCGGCTGCCGCCGCAGATGGTTTGAACTTGATTTTGAAAGAAAAATAAAAGATTAAAATTAAATATGCTTTAATGAATTATACTGCCTGTTTAATCAGCAGGCAGTTTTTTATTTTATTTGTGAATTTTTTTACAGATATTTTTTTGTCTATACACATATACGGAAAAATTTGATATAATTAATTGGAATGTTTATAAGTACGGGCCTGTTGGCGTTTACTGTTACTTGTAAGATGTTTTGAAAGGGTGATTAATTTTTGAGCCAGCAGATGAAGCTTTTACCGGCGGATGACAGGCCCAGAGAAAAGCTGATAGAACATGGCCCGGATATATTGAGCAATTCGGAATTATTGGCAATTTTAATCAGAACAGGCACGCCGCAGCGTTCGGCACTGGATATAGCAAGGGAACTGACCGACGATGACGGTTTTTACAGTAATATCGCCAAAGCGCGCAGTGTGGCTGATTTATCAAAAATAAAAGGGCTTGGCCCGGCAAAAGCCGCAACGATACTGGCCGCAGTAGAGTTAGGCAGGCGCGTGGCCGGGGCACAGCCGCAGAAGAAAATAAGGTTTTCTTCGCCTGAGGCTTGCGTTAACTTTTTAATGCCGCGCCTGCGTTATGAAGGAAATGAAAAATTTGTGGTAATGCTGCTGGACAGCAAAAACCAGCTGATAAAAATGCAGCAGGTTTCCGAAGGTTCGCTTAATGCTTCGGTGGTGCATCCGCGCGAGGTATTTGCCCCGGCAGTTCTGCACAGGGCTGCGTGCGTTCTGGCAGTACATAACCATCCTTCCGGCGACCCGGCGCCAAGCCGTGAGGACAGGCGTTTGACTTCTGCATTGAAGGAAACAGGTATTGTGATGGGCATACCGCTTTTAGACCATATTATTATTGGCGACGGCAGGTATTTCAGTTTTAGAGAAAATGGTTATCTTGATGAATGAGGTGTAAGCAATGTTTGGTTTTTTTAATAAATTTTCGCATGATATGGGCATTGACCTTGGCACAGCCAATACGCTGGTGCATGTAAAGGGCAAGGGCATTATTATCCGTGAGCCTTCGGTAGTTGCTGTTGACAAAGCCAACAACGAAGTGCTGGCCATAGGCGCGGAGGCAAAGCAGATGATTGGCCGTACTCCGGGACATATTATAGCCATCCGCCCGATGAAGGACGGTGTTATTGCAGATTTTGACATTACGCAGTCGATGCTGAAATTTTTTATCAAAAAGGCAATCGGCAAAAATTCGCTTGTGCGCCCGCGTATCGTTGTAGGCGTACCTTCCGGCGTTACCGAAGTTGAAAAACGCGCGGTAATTGACGCTACGGTGCAGGCCGGTGCGCGCGAAGCATATCTGATTGAAGAACCTATGGCTGCGGCTATCGGCGCAGGGCTGCCCGTACAGGAAGCTACCGGCAGCATGGTTGTCGATATCGGCGGCGGTACTTGTGAAGTTGCCGTTATTTCCCTTGGCGGCATTGTTGTAAGTAAATCCATCCGCACTGGCGGCGATGCTATGGACGACGCTATTGTGCGTTATATCCGCAAAACTTTTAGCCTGCTTATTGGCGAGCGTACGGCTGAAGAAGTAAAAATTAATATCGGCACGGCTATGCCGCTGGAAAATCCGGAAGAAATGGATATCCGCGGACGCGACCTTGTAAGCGGCCTGCCGAAAAACATTACCATTAATTCCAACCAGGTTTGTGAAGCACTTAACGAACCTGTTACCAATATTCTTGATGCTGTAAGGAACACTCTGGAACGTACTCCGCCTGAACTTGCGGCAGATATTATGGACAGAGGCGTTGTTATGACGGGCGGTTCTTCGCTTTTGCGCAACCTTGACCGCATTATGAGCAGGGATACCGGCATGCCTGTATATGTTTCGGATGACGCCCTGAGCTGCGTTGCTTTGGGTACTGGCCTTGCAGTAGAAAATGTTGATGTTTACAAAAAAGGCTTTATGGCCTCCAATAGTACGAACTGAAGGAATGAAGCGTGAATAAGAAGTATTTAAGCCTTGGGCTGGCAGCGGCGGTGCTTGTGGCTTTGTTTGCCATGGCGCTGCACGACCCGCTGAGGTTTCCTGTAATAAACAGGGTGGTAACTGCTGTTATTACGCCTTTTGCGGCGGCAAGTTCTGCCGTTGGCGGCTGGGTTGATGATACCGGCGAGGCTATGACGACTGTTAAAACCTTGCAGCAGCAGAACGAAAGTTTACAAAGCGAAATTAACGAACTGCGTTACGCCAACCTTGCCATGGCGGAAATTTATGCAGAAAACCAGCGCCTGCGTGAAATGCTGAATTATAAAAATGCGCATCCGGAACAGAGGCTTGTAGTTTCTAAAGTTTTGGGGCGTACGCCCGGTGAGTTAAGCGACAGCCTGTATATTGACAAAGGCACGGATGACGGCGTGCAGCAGGACATGGCGGTAGTAACCGTTAACGGTCTGGTGGGGCTTGTGGATGAAGCATATCCTTCGTCGGCACGCATAACCATGGTTACAAGCACGCGCTGTAATGTAGGTGCGCGTATTCTGCGTGCCAATTCGCGTGCGGTAGGCATTGTTACAGGCCGCGGCGGCAATAATGTGCCGCTTTTAATGGAGCATTTGCAGCGTGAAGCTGATGTATTGCCAGGCGACGTTGTTGTAACAAGCGGTTACAGCCAGAACCATCCTGCCGGTATTGTAATAGGCACGGTAAAAGAAAGCAGCCTTGATGCGGCAGGCCTTTTGCGCAATGCAACCGTTGAGCCTGCGGCAGTAAGGGAAGGGCTGGAAGAAGTTTTCGTAGTAGTATGGCATCAGCAGGACGGTAATGTAAAATGAGAAAACTGCTGTTCTTTGTTGTTTATTTGATATTTTTTGGCATTCAGGTAACAGTGCCGCAGCCTGCATGGCTGAAATTTGACCTGGTGCTGCTGTTTGTTTATGCAATGGCAATGCTGTACGGCCCGCAAACAGGGGCGCTTACAGGTGCCGCAGCCGGGTTAATGTATGATTTTCTGAGCGGAGCGGTGTTTGGCTTTCATACAATAACGCGCTGTATGGTAGGCTTTGTTGCCGGGTTTATTAAAGGGCAGGTGTTTAAAGAACATTTTGCTTACCATATTGTGGCAGCATTGGTAATAACAGCAGGCATACGCATGCTGTTTTTCTTTGTGACGCTGCTTTTAACGCCTGCGGCAGATTTAACCTTTGTGGGCGGGTATTTGCAGCAGTCACTTGCATATTGCCTGGGAAATATTTTATTTGTAGTTCCCGTTTATAAATTATGTTATTTTATCAGCCATTGGCATAAAGATGAGTAGGTTTGTTTTAAAGGAGTTTAGGCAATGCTGAACAAAAGATATGCTAACAGATTACAGGCGATGCTTGTTGCCGCTATCTGCATATTGCTGGTATTGCTGGGGCGGATGGCGTATATGCAGCTGTGGCGCGGCGATTTTTACGGCGACCAGGCTGACGGCAACCGTTTGCGCAGAACAAAAGTTGTGGCTCCGCGCGGAATTTTTTATGACCGTGACGGTGAAGAACTGGTTAATAACCTGCCGGGCTATGTAGTTGCCTTGCGCAGGCAGAACAGCCCTTATGATGCGGAAATTCTGAACCTGCTTTCTGAAATAATTGAAATGCCTGTGGCAGAAATGCAGAAAAAAATAGAAGCTAACAGCGACAGTTATGAACCGACGCGTTTAAAAACAAATATTACTCCGGAAATGCTTACCAAACTGGAAGAAAAAAAGAATGAGCTGCCGGGCGTAATGATTGAAATTCAGCCGGTGCGCAACTATTTATATAAAGAGCTTGCGGTACATGCCATTGGCTATGTTGGCGAAGTAAGCAATTATGATATTACCGAAGGCTCTTACAAAAATATGCCGGTTGGCAGCGTGGTTGGCAAGTTTGGGCTGGAAAAAACTTACGACCGTTATGTGCGCGGCCAGGACGGCAGTTATGACGAAGAAGTTGATGTTGGAGGCAATGTAGTTAAGCAGCTTGGGCAGATAGACCCTGTGCCCGGCAAGAGCCTTAAACTTACAATAGATAAAGATTTGCAGCTGTGCATGGAAAAAGCCGTGGATGAGCATCTGGCTTATCTGCGTTCTTCCGGGCTGGCGCCGGGGGCAAGGGCAGCGGCAATTATTGCTATCGACCCTAAAACAGGTGCTGTGCGTGCCATGGTAAGCCGCCCTGCTTTCGACCCGAACCTTTTTGTGCACGGCATCAGTGAAAAAGACTGGAATATCATTAATAATGACCCTAACTATCCTATGGGCAATAAAGTTATCGGTGGTGAATATCCGCCGGGTTCGCCGTTTAAAATTGTTACCGGCTCTGCGGCGCTGGAGCTTGGCAAGGTAACGCCCGAAGAAAAGATTTTTGACAGCGGCAAGCACTGGCTTGTGCCGATGGGCAACGCCGGCGGCGAAGCACTGGGGTGGATTGATTTTCATGAAGCTCTGCGTAAATCAGATAACGTTTACTTTTATGAAATGGGCAACCGCCTTGGCATAAACAATATTGTTGAATTTGCCAAAAAGTTCGGGCTCGGTTCACCGACAGGCATAGAGCTTGAAGGAGAACTTTCCGGGCTTTTGCCGACGCCGGAAAACAAAAAGAAAATCTTCCCCGGCGAAAGCTGGATGCTTGGTGATACCTTTAATGCTTCTATCGGGCAGGGCATAGATTTGGCAACGCCGATACAGCTGGCTATGCTGATGAGCTGCGTGGCGGCAGACGGCGTTTATCATCCGCCGTATCTGGTAGAAAGCCTGCTGAATAATGACGGCAGCGTATACCAGATGGCAGAGCATGCTCCGGCAAGAAATATCGGCATATCCATGCATACGCTGAGGCTTATCCAGAACGCATTGGAGGGCGTAGCTGAAGAAGGCGGTACGGCATCGTATTTTGCCAGCCTGCCAAAGCAAATTGCAGCTAAAACAGGCACGGCAGAAAACCCGCACGGGCGCGACCACGGCCTTTTTGTTGCCTACGGACCGGCAGAAAACCCGGAACTTGTTGTAGCCTGCATTGTAGAGCAGGGCGGTTTCGGAACTTCGGCCGCAGGCCCTATTGTATATAAAGTTTTTGAAGAATGGTTCAGGCAGGAGGGTTTTATAACCGATAACCCTGCCGCTAAATGACGGAGGCAGTAAATGCAGAGATATTTGCGTAACATAGACTGGTGGCTGGTAGGCGCGGTGTGCGCGCTTGTTGGCATCGGGCTGATGCTGATTGCCAGCGCTACGCATTCGTATGCCGTTGCCAGGGGGGAAGCGTGGTTTGTAGAACGCCAGGGCATATTTTTTGGCATTAACGTGCTGCTGGTGATTTTTTGCCTGCGCTTTGATTACCGTCTTTTGCAACAGATAGCAAAGCCTTTGTATATTTTTAACCTGGTGCTGCTTTTGGCGGTAATGTTTGTGGGGCATTCGGCGTTGGGCGCACAAAGGTGGATTCAGATAGGGCCGGTTACAATACAGCCTTCGGAATTTGCCAAGGCGATAATTATCATCTGCCTGGCGGCGTTTTTGGCAAAAAGGGCAGAGCTTTATACTGATTTTACAGATTATCTGCCTGCCGTTGCCTATGTGTTTGTGCCGTTTGTGCTGGTAATGCGCCAGCCGGATTTAGGCACTTCGCTGGTTTTTGCCGTTATAACACTGGGCATGCTAATTATAAGCGGGTTTAAAATGCGCTGGCTGGCAATGTTAAGCGGCGCTTTCGTGGTGCTTTTGCCTGCCTTCTGGATGATTTTAAAAGAATACCAGAAAAACCGTATACGCGTGTTTTTAGACCCGGAGCTTGACCCCTTCGGCGCAGGCTACCATGTAATACAATCAAAAATCGCCATTGGCAGCGGGCTGTTAACCGGCAAAGGCTGGTTTTCGGGCACGCAGAGCCAGCTGAACTTTTTGCCGGAAAACCATACGGACTTTGTATTTGCCGTTGCCGGTGAAGAATTCGGATTTATCGGCGTGTGCGTAATATTATTTTTATACGGCATTATTATCTGGCGCGGGCTTACCATTGCCCTTAATGCCGAAGATGACTTCGGAACATTGCTGGCAGTGGGCATAACCTTTATGTTTACTTTCCATATGTTTGTAAACATTGGCATGACGGCCGGCATAATGCCTGTAACCGGCATACCGCTGCCGTTTTTAAGCTACGGCGTAAGCTCGCTTACCACCAATATGTTTTTGGTGGGACTTTTGCTTAACATACGCCTGCGCAAGCAGCAGCTGCAATTTTGAGGAGGAAGAACGTGAACAAAGAACTGACGATAGATATTTTAAGCAGTGTTGCCAAACCTGCACGCTATACCGGCGATGAGTTCGGCAGCATTGTAAAAACGCCGGAAGAAACCGAAGTAAGCATTGCACTGGCGTTTCCGGATGTGTACGAAATTGGCATGAGCTATTTGGGCTTTAAAATTTTGTACCATATTGTAAATAAAGAATGCGGGCTGGCGGCAGAACGCGTATGCGCGCCGTGGACCGATATGGAAGCAAAAATGCGCGGACACGGCATACCTTTGCGCAGCCTTGAAACCAATAAAGTGCTGAAGGATTTTGACTTTGTTGGTTTTACCCTGCAGTATGAACTTTCGTACAGCAATATTTTAAACATGCTCGATTTGGGGCAGGTGCCTGTTTTAGCGGCAGAACGAAGCGATGCTGACCCGTTTGTTGTTGTTGGCGGGCCGTGCGTATATAACCCGGAGCCTTTGGCGGATGTGTTTGACCTGGCCGTTATCGGCGAAGGCGAAGAAGTTTTGGTTGAACTTTTAAATGCTTACCGCGAATGGAAGAAACAAGGCCGCTCTGGCGGACGCAGAGGCTTTTTAGAGCGTGCCGTAAAGATTAAAGGCATTTATGTACCAAGCTTTTATAAAATCGAATACAACGAAGATAATACCGTAAAAGCAGTGGTGCCTACTTATGAAGGTGCGCCTGCCGTTATTGAAAAACGCGTTATAAAAGATTTGAACGACGTTGATTTTCCGACAGCGCCGGTAGTGCCTTTTGGCGAAATTGTACACGACCGCATTATGCTTGAAGTATTCCGCGGTTGTACACGCGGCTGCCGTTTTTGCCATGCCGGTATGGTATACCGCCCCGTGCGTGAACGCCATCCGGAAGATTTAAAGGCGTTGGCGCGCAAACTGGTAGATAACACAGGTTATAACGAAATTTCGCTGGTATCGTTAAGCACGGCCGATTATACCTGCCTTGCGCCGATGATTCACGACATGATTGCCGAATTTAAAGACGAACGCGTAAGTGTTTCGCTGCCGTCGCTGCGTATCGACAGCTTCTCGGTAGACCTGGCCAAAGAAGTGCAGGCAGTGCGCAAAAGTGGCCTTACCTTTGCGCCGGAAGCAGGCAGCCAGCGTATGCGCGATGTTATTAATAAAGGCGTAACCGAAGAAGATTTGATGAACGCCGTCAGCGCGGCTTTTAAATCGGGCTGGAGCAGTGTAAAACTGTATTTTATGATTGGCCTGCCCGGTGAAACCGATGAGGATGTACTTGCTATTGCCGATTTGGCGAAGAAGGTGCAGTATAAATACCGCGAAATTACAGGCAAGGGCGGCTGCAAAGTTACCGTAAGCGCCAGCAGCTTCGTGCCAAAACCGTATACGCCGTTTCAGTGGAGCGCGCAGAACAGCATGGACGAACTGCGCCGCAAACAGTATTTGTTAAAAGACGCCTTAAAGGTAAAAAATATTACTTTCCAGTATCACGACCCGGAAACCAGCATTATGGAAGCCGTTTTTGCGCGCGGCGACAGACGCCTTGGCAAAGCGTTATATCTTGCATGGCAGCGCGGAGCCAAATTTGACGGCTGGAGCGAACAGTTTGATTATGAACGCTGGCTGCAAGCATTGCAGGACTGCGGGCTTGATAAAGAATTTTATATTGCCCGTGAGCGCGGCGAAAACGAAGTATTTCCGTGGGAACATATTCAGCCTGCGGTATCGCGCGCCTTTTTGCGCAATGAATATAAAAAAGCACAGCGCGGCGAACTGACGCACGACTGCCGCCGCGGCAGCTGCACCGGCTGCGGTGTTTGCCAAAAACTTGGCGTACAAGTTAAAGTGGAAGGTTAATAAAATGAAACTGAGATTAAAAATAACCAAAGATAAAAGCATAAGGTTTATATCCCATCTTGAATACGTGCGTACTATCGAACGCGCTATCCGCAGGGCAAAACTGCCTGCTGCATACAGCGAAGGCTTTAACCCGCACTTAAAATTTTCGCTGGCATCGGCACTGGGCGTTGGCGTGGTTAGTTATGCCGAATTTTGCGAAATTGAACTGGCTGAACCTATGACGGCAGAAGAAGCCGCAGAAAAAATGCAAAAAGCACTGCCGCGCGGCATCCGCATTTTGGCGGCAGATGTAACGGCAACCAATGCTCCCGCGCTTATGGCGGAAGCAGGCGGCGCGGATTACCGCGTAACCCTGCCGTATGACAAGCCGGTTGACGAAGCTGTGGCGGCGTTTAATGAAGCCAAAAGCATAATTTATGCCAAAGCGGCTCCCAAAGCCAAAACAAAAGTAAAAGAAATTGACGTTAAGTTTTTTATACCGCATATTACGGCTCAAAACAGCGGCGGAGAACTGGTGCTTACTTTCAGCTGCCGCATAACGCCAAACGGCAGCATGAAAGCGGTTGATTTAATAAACACCTTAAACCAGCAATATAATTTAAACCTGCCTGCCGAAAAAGCCGATATAGAACGCCTTGATTTATATAAGTACGACGCTTTTGGCAGCAAACTGCCAATGCTTGGCAAAGACATGGTTGTGCTTGGACAGGCATAACGGCAATATAAAAAAGCCCGGCTGCAAGCCGGGTTATTTTTTTGCAGATTTTTAAATATTTATTGCTTATTACAATGTGTAAAAGTTATAATAATTATAGCAGTAATAATTGTTTTGTTAACAAAAAGTGCAAAGCATAAAATTTTTTAACAAGAAACGGAGGCAGTGAAATGGATAAATCAGTTTTGTGGAAAATTTCGTATGGCATGTATGCGCTTACGGTAATGGACGGCGAAAGGCCAACAGGCTGCATTATAAACACCGCAGTACAGGTAACAAGCGATAACCCGACCATTGCTATCAGCGTTAATAAAAATAACTATACCTTTACCGCGCTCGAAAAATCCGGAAAATTTGCCTTAACAATTCTTTCGGAGGCAACACCGCAAAATGTTATTGCTAGATTAGGCTTCTGCTCTGGCTGTGATACAGATAAATTTGAGGCTTGCGGCTTTAGCTGGGAAATGAAAAACGGCCTGCCTGTTATAACGGATAAAACCAGCGGTTACATTACTGCCGAAGTGCTTGGCAAATATGAAATGGAAACCCATTTTGTAATTTTGGCGCGCGTTGTTGATGCGGAAGTGCTTGGCGATTATACACCTATGACCTATAAATATTACCATGATGTAATTAAAGGCAAAGCACCTAAAAACGCGCCTACCTACCAGGAAGAAACTGTGGAAACCGCAGGCGAAAAATGGGTATGCACCATTTGCGGCTACGTGTACGAAGGCGATTTAACCAAAGAGCCGGACGACTTTACCTGCCCCATCTGCCGCCAGCCTAAAAGCAGGTTTAAAAAGGTAGAGTAGGGAAGGATTTTTTAAAAGATGGTTATAAAAACAACACCCGGCTAGTAAATAACTAACCGGGTGTTGTTTTTACTGTGAAGTAAGGAAAGTATTAGTAAATATTTCAATCCACGCCTATAGCGACATAACTATAATAACTAAAATAAAATACAAAAACAAGGGTGTTGTGAAAATTTTATAAAATATTAAAATTACTTTAAAGCTCATTTAATAATATTTTACTTAAAGTTGACAAAGAACAAAATAATAATTATAATAAAGGTAAATTAAAACGATAGGAGAGGGTTATATGGAATATCCTGCTCATATTAGAAAAGTTGATGGCAAAAAATATATACAAACAGTAGAAGAACATTGCCGTGGAGTAGCTGAAATTGCGGCAGAATTATTAAGTGATATAGGATTAGAAAAAACGGCTTATCTTGCAGGAATGGTACATGATCTTGGGAAATTTTCTGAAAATTTTAAAAATTACATAGAGAAAGCAGCGGATGGAGAGAAAGTTCAGCGAGGATCAGTAAACCATACCTTTGCCGGAGTACGTTTTTTATTGGAAAAACATAGTGATGAACAATTATCCGGATTTAGCGATATTGTTTTGGAAATTCTAGCTTACGCGGTTGGAGCGCACCACGGATTGTTTGATTGTGTTGATGATAATAATAACAATGGTTTTACTAAGCGAATACAAAAAGAGGGCATAGATTATTTGAATGCTGCACAGGAATTTCTTAAAATTTGTTGCAGTGAACATGATATAGAGGATTTGCTAAAACAATCAGAAAAAGAATTTTTTCCTGTTTTTAATGAAATTGAAAAACTTGCTGATAATGCTGATGCTAAAATACAAAATACGCAAATTACTTTTTATATAGGATTTTTGGCAAGGCTTATACTGTCAGCAATTATAGAGGCAGACAGAAGCGACACTTCGCAGTTTATGAACGGGTATTCTGAAAAAACAGTCAAAAATATTTCTGAAATTTGGATAAACTGTATTAAAAATGTTGAACAAAAATTAAGCACTATGCCGCTTGACAAACCCATTAACGAAACAAGAGCACAAATATCTGCTTTATGTGCAGAAGCTGGCAATTTGGAAAGCGGCATTTACAGGCTGAATTTACCAACGGGAGCAGGTAAAACTCTAACTTCATTGCGGTATGCATTGCATCATGCTTTAAAGCATAATAAAAAACGTATTATTTTTACAATGCCGCTGCTTTCAATTATCGAGCAGAATGCCGGAATTATCCATGAGTATATCGGCAATGAGGATATTTTACTTGAACATCATTCTAATGTTATCGAAACCGATGAAACCGGTGAACTGGATAAACGGGAGCTTTTGATAGAATCATGGAATGTGCCTATTATTATAACTACTATGGTACAGCTGCTTAATACTTTATTTGCAGGTAAAACATCAAATATAAGACGTATGCAGGCTTTATGCAATAGCATTATTGTAATTGATGAAGTACAGACTGTTCCGGATAAAATGCTGTCGTTATTTAATTTGGCTTTAAATTTTCTTGCCAAAATATGCAATGCCACTATTATTTTATGTTCGGCAACACAGCCGTGTTTTGAAAAAACAATGTATCCATTAGATAAAAGCGTAAAAGATTTAATTACGTTGACGAAAGAGCAGGAAACGGCGTTTAAAAGGGTGCGGTTAGAATATAAAGGCGAAATGGACTGCGAAGAATTAGCAGATTTTGCCGCCGGTATTTTAGAGGGAAATAACAGCTTGCTGCTTGTTTGCAATACTAAAAATGAGGCGGCTGTGATGTTCAATTTATTATGCAGCAAAATAAAAGATGTTAAAGCTTTCCATATTTCTGCCGGAATGTGTACTGCGCACCGAAAAGAAACTATCAAAGAAATGCAAGAAGCGTTAGAAAATAAACAGCAAAAGGTTCTTTGCGTATCAACCCAGGTTATAGAAGCCGGAGTCGATGTATCTTTTGCGAGGGTTATCCGCTTGCTGGCGGGAATGGACAATATTGTGCAGGCAACAGGGCGCGAAAACAGAAACAGAGAATTTGACGGACTGGCTCCGGGATATATAGTGCGGTTAAAGGGTGAGGTATTAAAAGGGCTGTCTGAAATTGAAGCAGCTAAAAATGCTGCTGCTAATTTACTGGTAAAATATAAAAATAGTCCGAAAATATATGATAACGATTTAATGTCTGAAAAAGCTATAAATGAATATTATGAATGCCTTTACGGAAATGTAAAATCGGGTTATCATGATTTTTATATAGAATCTGTGCGGGACAGCATTTTAAATTTAATGTCATGTAATGAAAATGTCGATTCTGGTAAAATTCCGGAATATAATAAATATTTTATGCATCATGCCTTAAAAACTGCAGGAGGATTGTTTACTGTTTTTGACGAATCTTCTATTGATATAATTGTTCCTTACGATAGAGGAACAGAGATTATTCAGGAAATTTTTGCTGTTGGTGATAAAGATTATGAAAAATTAAAATCGATTCTTAAGGAAGCAAAACTTTATACGGTTTCTCTGTTCAAGTATCAGAAAATAAAACTTGAGGAACAAGGCGCGTTGATATTTGTCCCAAGTGCCGGTGTATATATTTTGCAGGACGGTTATTATGATGAATTAACAGGTTTAAATCTTAATCAATCAGAACTGCCGTTACAAATGTATTAAATAAATTTTGGAGGTGAAAAAATGCATCCTAATATTGTTGAATTTGAAGTATATGGTGATTACGCCTTATTTTCTGACCCGATTATGAGAGTTGGCGGAGAAAAATGCACTTATCAGGTGCCTACATACGAGGCACTGAAAGGCATTTTATCATCTGTCTACTGGAAACCGACGATCGTTTGGATTATTGATAAAGTTCGCGTGATGAATCCAATTCAAACAGAGGTTAAAGGCATCAGGCCAATAAAGTATACTGGAGGCAACGATTTATCGTTTTACACCTATTTAAAAAATTGCCGTTATCAGGTAATGGCACATTTTGAATGGAATGAAAACAGGCCAGAACTTATAGGTGACCGCAACGAGAATAAACATCATTGCATTGCCAAGCGTATGATTGAAAAAGGCGGACGCCGCGATATATTTTTAGGTACGCGGGAGTGCCAGGGATATGTAGTACCGTGCAAATTTGGAGAAGGAGAAGGTCATTATGATAACATTCAGGAATTGGCCTTTGGGTTAATGTATCATGGAATTACTTATGCTGATGAAGCATTTTCGGAAGAAACAAAAAATTGTATGACTGCAAGATTTTGGTATCCAAAGATGCAAAACGGTGTTATAAATTTTCTTCGCCCTGAAAAATGCCCGCTATATAAAAAACTGCGTCCGATGGAAATGAAAATATTTTCTGAAACTGATAATAATTTTATCGGTTTGAAGGAATTTGGGGAGGTGTATTAAATGGGTCTGTTCCAAAAAGCGCTGGAAACTTATTCCTGCTTTGCCGATAAAGCAGGAATAACAATAGAAGGTCATGCGGCGCTGCTGCCGGTATCGCATATTATGCAGAATGCAGATATAGAAATCAGCATTGATATAAACGGTAAATTCTATGGAGTAATACTTGTAGATAAAAAAGATAAAAAAACAATTATACCTGCAACAATAGAATCTGCAAGCAGAACCGGCGATAACAACAGGGCACATCCTTTATCAGACCAGTTAAGATACCTTCTAAAGATAAACGAAGATAAATATAATGCTTATATCAGTCAGCTTAAGGCTTGGACAGAATCTGCTTACTGGCACCCTAAGGCAGTTGCTGTTTTAAAATATGTGCAAGGCGGAACAATTTTAAAAGACCTGGCTGATAATAAAGTTATTACATTGAGTGATAAAGGTGAACCCATAGAACCGAAGGGCTGTGATAAATATATGGTGCGTTGGCGTGTTTTAGGAGATACGCAGAATAATATCACAGCTTGCTGGATGGATAAAAGTCTGTTTGAAGCATATATAAATTATTATGACAGTGTGATAAAAAATCATGATATGGCTTTGTGTATGCTTAATGGTGATATGGATATAGTGCTTGAAAGCAATCCTAAGGGAATAGTAGCGGCGAAATATGGCGCTAAACTTATATCTGCCAATGATTTAAAAGGGTTTACTTATCGCGGTAGGTTTACCGATGGCAGGCAAGCCGCAACAGTAGGTTATCATGCTTCGCAGAAAGCTCATAATGCGTTGCAGTGGATTGCCAGTGACATGGGAGTTAATATTGGCGGCAGGACTTTTATTTGCTGGAATCCTAAAGGCAATAATGTGCCGCAGCGGATAAGTTTATTTAGCGCTGTTAATCAGCCAGCCGGCAGTAATCAGCCCGATTATTTAAAAAGCTTACAGCGTACTATGTTGGGATGCCGTAATGATTTGCCTTCTAATGACGATGTTGTTATTGCTTCTTTAGATGCAGCGACAACGGGCAGGCTTTCAGTTGTTTATTACAATGAATTAAAAGCGTCTGATTTTTTAGACAGAGTGGAAAACTGGTATGGAACATGCTGCTGGTATAATTGGTATAATAAACAACTATATGTACAATCTCCGCTAATAACAGATATAGCACGATTTGCTTTTGGGGTTGAAAGAATAGGCAAAGAAAAAGCCGATATTGATATTAGTGATAAGATTCTTCGTGAACAGGTGCAGCGTTTGTACAGATGTATTGTTGATGAAGCTAAAATTCCTTTAGATATTGTAAAAGCATTATTCAATCGTGCTTCTAAACCATTATCATATGAAGTTGGCAACAGAAGTAAGTTGTTATTTATTTCGTGTGCTGTTATACGCAAATATCATAATGATATTTCAGGTAAGGAGGAATGGACGATGAGTTTAGATGAGAATAAAAAAGACCGCAGTTATCAATTTGGACGCTTGCTTGCGGTTATGGAAAAAATTGAACGTGATACTTATGACAAAGATGAGATGCGTGAACCTAACGCGATAAGGATGCAGGCAGTTTTTTGTGAACGCCCATATTATGTGTTTAAAATTTTAAACGAACGTGTAGTGCCATATTTGCAAAGGCATACTGTACAAAGCAGGGCTTTTTACAGAAACCTGATTAGTAAAATAATGGATGAATTATCAGAATACTCTGATGCGGAATTAAATAAACCGTTGAAAGAAACGTATTTGATGGGCTATTATTTGCAGCGAAAAGAATTATATACACCTGTTAATAAATAATATTTGGGGAGGAATTTTATTATGGAAACTTTAAAAAACAAAATCGATTTTGTAGTTTTGGTTACGGCAGATAAAGCTAATGTGAACGGCGACCCTTTGGATGGGAACAGGCCAAGGACTGATTATGACGGCTATGGAGAAATTTCTGACGTTTGCATAAAAAGAAAAATCCGCAACAGGATGCAGGATTTGGGAAATAAAATTTTTGTACAATCTGATGACAGATGTGATGATGGCTACGGCAGTTTAAGTGAAAGGGCTGCAGCAAACCTTAAAAATATTAAAGATAAAGATGATTATGCTAAAACGGCCTGTGAAACCTGGCTGGATGTACGCAGTTTTGGGCAGGTATTTGCTTTTAAGGCAAATAAAAAAGGTGAAGGCGTTTCGGTAGGTGTACGCGGTCCGGTATCAATCCATCAGGCAGTAAGCATTTCTCCAATTCAAATTCAATCTATGCAAATAACAAAAAGCGTTAATGGAGAACCTGCGGAAGGTAAATCAGCAGATACAATGGGCATGAAGCATATGGTCAATTTTGGTTTGTATAAAATAAAAGGTTCAATTAATGTACAGCTTGCCAAAAAAACGGGCTTTAGCGATGCCGACGCGAATGTTTTAAGAGAATGCCTGAGAACCTTATTTGTAAACGACGCATCTTCAGCGCGCCCCGAAGGTTCTATGGAAGTTTATAAAGTTTATTGGTGGCAGCATAATTGTGAAATTGGGCAGTATTCTTCTGCTAAAGTACATAGGTCGGTAAAAATAAGTTTAAAAAATAAAGATGATATGCCCAAAACCATTGATGATTATGTTATAAGCTATGATGACAGCGAAATTAAAGATTTAAATGTAGAAATAATTGACGGTATTTAAATTATGAAAGAATATACCGATGAAGATTTACTAATGCTGTCAGGACTCCATCATTTTGCTTTTTGTAAAAGAAGATGGGCATTAGTGCATTTAGAAAATCAATGGGAGGATAATGTAAAAACAGTAGAAGGAAATATTATGCATGAAATTTGTCACGATACTGATTTTTCTGAATCCAGAGGAAATTTGATGATAATTAGAGGATTGTATTTATCATCGTACAAATTGGGCGTGACAGGTCAGTGTGATGTAGTTGAGTTTACGCTTCGCAATGATGAGAAAGGAGCAGTTCTGTTTGGCCGAAAAGGTACGTGGGATGTATGTCCGGTAGAATATAAAAAAGGAAGACCGATTTCAGGATTGACAGATATTTCTCAGCTTTGCGGGCAGGCTTTATGCCTTGAAGAAATGTTTGCCTGTAAAATTGATTATGGATATCTTTATTATGGGGAAACTCGGAAACGGCAAAAAGTTATTTTTACAGACGAACTGCGTGAACAGGTAAAAACTATGATTAATGAAATGCATGAGTATTACCGCCGCGGGTATACACCAAAAGTTAAAACAACACCCAAATGCAAAAGTTGTTCTTTAAAAAACTTATGCCTGCCAAAACTTTGTAAAAATATTTCTGTTACCGCGTATTACAAGAAAAATTTAGGAGCAGATGAATAATGAAAAAGCTGCTTAATACTTTGTTTGTTGTTACACCTGATACTTATCTGGCGCTTGAAAACGAAAATGTTGTAATATATCAGAATGAAAACATTTTGCGCAGAATACCGCTTTTAACATTGGAAAATATTTTGTATTTTGGTTATAAAGGCGCAAGCCCGGCTTTAATGGGAGCATGTGCAGAACGTAATATTGGCTTATGCTTCTTAAAACAGAGCGGAAGGTTTTTAGCACGTGTTTGTGGTGCTTCTTATGGCAATGTGTTATTGCGTAAAGAACAATACCGAATTTCTGATAATAATATGGCTGCATGTATATATGCCAGAAATTTTATTGCAGGTAAAATATACAACTCACGCAGTGTGTTAAGAAGGGGACTACGCGACCATCCGCTAAGTGTGGATAATGAAAAAATAGAGTTTATTAGCGATGAGTTGATGAAAAATGTGCGAATTGCCCGTGCATGCAAAGATTTAGATGAATTGAGAGGTATAGAGGGGAATAGCGCTAAACTTTACTTTAGTGCTTTTAAAGAGCTTATTTTAGCCAACAAAACAGTTTTTAATTTTTACGGAAGAATAAAACGTCCGCCAGGAGATCCTGTTAATGCAATGCTTTCTTTTGTATATGTCTTGCTTGCACATGATTGCGCAAATGCACTTGAAAGTGTTGGGTTAGATTCGTATGTAGGTTTTTTACATTCCGATAGGCCCGGCAGGCAATCATTAGCATTAGATTTAATGGAAGAACTGCGTTCGGTATACGCGGATAGATTCGTTCTGTATTTAATAAACAATAGAATGGTTAAAGAAAACTGTTTTGATTATCGCGAAAACAGAAGTGTTTATCTTAATGAAAACGGAAGAAAAATAGTTCTTAGCGAATGGCAAAAAAGAAAACAGGATGCTATTACACATCCGTTTTTAAACGAAAAAATGCAATGGGGACTATTGCCTTATGTACAAGCTTTACTTTTAGCACGTTGTATACGTGGCGATTTAGAAGAATATCCGGCGTTTTTATGGAAGTGATTAGATGTTAATTTTAGTTACTTATGATGTTAATACAGAAGATGAAAAAGGTAGAGCCAGACTAAGGAAAGTTGCTAAACTTTGTGTAAAGCATGGGCAAAGAGTGCAAAATTCTGTTTTTGAATGTATTTTAAATGAAGCACAGTATGTTTTATTAAAGCATCAACTATGTGAAATGATTGATGCAGATAAAGATAGCTTGAGATTTTATAATCTTGGCAATAAATATCAGAATAAAACAGAACATTTTGGTGCTAAGGCTTCGTATGAAGCGGAAGGATTATTATTATTGTAGTGCGAAGATGAATTAAACATAAATTAGGCAGTAATAAAAAGGCTGCTTTTGAATGGTTTAATTTAGTAAAAAAGTTAGCTTCGCACTTTTATAGGAATAAAACGAGTAATAATTACAGTTTATTCTTATACTGTCGCAGCCCACTCGGGCTGCGTGGATTGAAATCGTTTTAAAACGTCCCGGCACATTCTCACCTTCTGTCGCAGCCCACTCGGGCTGCGTGGATTGAAATAATACTGGCGCGGTTATCAGGGCGGCGCATTACGCCGTCGCAGCCCACTCGGGCTGCGTGGATTGAAATGGCTTTGCCATGGAGCTGCCCAAAGGCTATCATGCAGTCGCAGCCCACTCGGGCTGCGTGGATTGAAATACAATAAGGTTTGTGCCGTTAGCTGACGGCGTGCCTGTCGCAGCCCACTCGGGCTGCGTGGATTGAAATTGCCTCCTTAAAAGTGGTCTACTAAACCAGGCGTACCATAGTCGCAGCCCACTCGGGCTGCGTGGATTGAAATACCTACGCCAGTTATTTACTTGATATAACTGGCGGTCGCAGCCCACTCGGGCTGCGTGGATTGAAATTTTCTCCTGCGCCTTCTTTTGAAACTTTTTTTCCAGTCGCAGCCCACTCGGGCTGCGTGGATTGAAATATCTCGCGCACGAGCTTCCCGTTTACGGCGATTTTGTCGCAGCCCACTCGGGCTGCGTGGATTGAAATCGAGCGTAGCCAAATTATAACCCCACTGCTATTGACCGTCGCAGCCCACTCGGGCTGCGTGGATTGAAATTCCATCCGCAATGCGTTCGGGGATGACAGGGTGCGGTCGCAGCCCACTCGGGCTGCGTGGATTGAAATATCATGAAAAACGATAAGTATGACCCGGACAAGCTGTCGCAGCCCACTCGGGCTGCGTGGATTGAAATCTTTCTGTTTTGTTGTGTCTTTATTATAACCTTTGTCGCAGCCCACTCGGGCTGCGTGGATTGAAATTGCGCTGCGTGTAAGGATTACATTCTCACCTGCAAGTCGCAGCCCACTCGGGCTGCGTGGATTGAAATAATATGCTTACGCTGATAACTCGGGCGCTGCTGAGTCGCAGCCCACTCGGGCTGCGTGGATTGAAATAGTTGGAGATGCAGCGTAGGCAAATGAAACAGCAGGTCGCAGCCCACTCGGGCTGCGTGGATTGAAATTTATAGGTGATTATTTAGGTTCTAAGATTAAAGGTCGCAGCCCACTCGGGCTGCGTGGATTGAAATAAGTGGTGTTGCAACTGGTTCTGTCCAGGATTATGTCGCAGCCCACTCGGGCTGCGTGGATTGAAATATATCACCATTATAATTGATTACACAGCGGTCATAAGTCGCAGCCCACTCGGGCTGCGTGGATTGAAATCTTTTTTAATGTCTTCTCCTGGATCTGTTGACCCTAGTCGCAGCCCACTCGGGCTGCGTGGATTGAAATAGGAGCGTGGTTTTAATCTTGAAAATGATTATAGTCGCAGCCCACTCGGGCTGCGTGGATTGAAATTTTCTGAAATCTTTACGAAAGGAGTTAGCACCTTTGTCGCAGCCCACTCGGGCTGCGTGGATTGAAATATAATGTGTGACACTTACTACCACGAAGCATTTGGTCGCAGCCCACTCGGGCTGCGTGGATTGAAATATTCACTGCATCAAGTTCTGTAATTGCTGTTATTTGTCGCAGCCCACTCGGGCTGCGTGGATTGAAATCTTTCTTTGTTTTGTTGTGTCTTTATTATAACCGTCGCAGCCCACTCGGGCTGCGTGGATTGAAATAGCTATGCAGTGGTGACTACGGCAGGGTAAGAGTTGTCGCAGCCCACTCGGGCTGCGTGGATTGAAATTTGCTGGTGGGTGAATGAAGATGGAATAGATTTATGTCGCAGCCCACTCGGGCTGCGTGGATTGAAATCGTGTCCTGAAGAACCGCTTTACCGGCGAAACAGTCGCAGCCCACTCGGGCTGCGTGGATTGAAATAATTATAAAGAAAGGAATAAAAAAAGCACTAATCAGTCGCAGCCCACTCGGGCTGCGTGGATTGAAATTTCCTCCTTCTCAGGTCGAGAAGCCTTCTTGGCGGTCGCAGCCCACTCGGGCTGCGTGGATTGAAATCCTTATGGGTGACACTTCGTTCACTCCGGGGAGAAGTCGCAGCCCACTCGGGCTGCGTGGATTGAAATAATATTGCCCCGCGTGCATCTTTCTGCATATATTGTCGCAGCCCACTCGGGCTGCGTGGATTGAAATGATGCGGAGATTAAAAAGCTGACAGCACGCAAAAGTCGCAGCCCACTCGGGCTGCGTGGATTGAAATTTTGCTGGTTTAGCCCAGACTGCAAACATTTTTCGTCGCAGCCCACTCGGGCTGCGTGGATTGAAATCTTTATGCTTTAACGCTGGTCAGATAAATACCAACGGTCGCAGCCCACTCGGGCTGCGTGGATTGAAATGCGACCTTTAAAGGTTTCATCGCAGACAAGGTTATGTCGCAGCCCACTCGGGCTGCGTGGATTGAAATAGGTAGAAGTAGCTAAAAAATTAAAAATACCTCAAGGTCGCAGCCCACTCGGGCTGCGTGGATTGAAATAGCGCAGAGATATAACCGACGCGCATCAGCTCCGGTCGCAGCCCACTCGGGCTGCGTGGATTGAAATATTGTTAATCAGGTAATTAGCTACATTAGCGGAGCAAGTCGCAGCCCACTCGGGCTGCGTGGATTGAAATAACAATTACTGCCCCACCAGCCAATGCCGAAATAGGTCGCAGCCCACTCGGGCTGCGTGGATTGAAATAAAAAGGTAAGTGCTTTCTGCGTCACGGCGCAAAACATGTCGCAGCCCACTCGGGCTGCGTGGATTGAAATAACCACTACAAATACGAAGGTGAATATGAAATCCTGGTCGCAGCCCACTCGGGCTGCGTGGATTGAAATACCAATGTTCCACCATTTATAAGTTCAACATTAGGTCGCAGCCCACTCGGGCTGCGTGGATTGAAATATTTACCACAATTTCGCTACATTCCAGCCCGGGTAAGTCGCAGCCCACTCGGGCTGCGTGGATTGAAATCTGCACCACATGCCGGGTCATTAACATTTATCCGTCGCAGCCCACTCGGGCTGCGTGGATTGAAATCTGCGGTTCAGCTGCGGCAGCAATAGCATCGATAAGTCGCAGCCCACTCGGGCTGCGTGGATTGAAATGGTCACGCCGTTTTGCATAAAGGCGTGCCTACCGTCGCAGCCCACTCGGGCTGCGTGGATTGAAATATTTTCCATTTTTTACTCCATTTTACTAATACAGTCGCAGCCCACTCGGGCTGCGTGGATTGAAATCGAATTTTTTGTTCATTACCTGCGCCATGGCGTCCAGTCGCAGCCCACTCGGGCTGCGTGGATTGAAATCGATTCTGCATTTAGCGTGGTACTTGTGGGGTACTGTCGCAGCCCACTCGGGCTGCGTGGATTGAAATATGTTGCCATTCTTCCTGCGTCCCTTCGTGGTATTCGTCGCAGCCCACTCGGGCTGCGTGGATTGAAATCGGCAAACCAAGTACCGGCAGCAGAAGCACCGGAAAGTCGCAGCCCACTCGGGCTGCGTGGATTGAAATAATAGGCGGGTCGCCAGCACGGACGGCACGGACGCGGTCGCAGCCCACTCGGGCTGCGTGGATTGAAATTTTTTCGCTGTAAATTACCAGTTTGCCGTCAAAAAGTCGCAGCCCACTCGGGCTGCGTGGATTGAAATCAAAAAAAGCCGCCTTTCGTCGCCCGGGTATAACGTCGCAGCCCACTCGGGCTGCGTGGATTGAAATGTCGTTTTCGTAGGTTTCAGAATATGCAATAAGTGTCGCAGCCCACTCGGGCTGCGTGGATTGAAATTATTTTGCTGCTGTCTTTTATGGTCGGCGTTGATAGTCGCAGCCCACTCGGGCTGCGTGGATTGAAATTCGTGGCTTGTACTCTCTGCCGGTGATAACGTCGTTTGTCGCAGCCCACTCGGGCTGCGTGGATTGAAATCAATCTCCACAATGGCAATGATTTCATCGCCTTTTGTCGCAGCCCACTCGGGCTGCGTGGATTGAAATACATTATTTGCAATGTATTTTTTAAAAGCTGCGCGGTCGCAGCCCACTCGGGCTGCGTGGATTGAAATACATTATTTGCAATGTATTTTTTAAAAGCTGCGCGGTCGCAGCCCACTCGGGCTGCGTGGATTGAAATAAAATAGCCGCCCTGCTGATACCTGTTTCGCCTGGTCGCAGCCCACTCGGGCTGCGTGGATTGAAATATTTTTATTCACTCCTTTTATATCCCGCAAACCTGCGTCGCAGCCCACTCGGGCTGCGTGGATTGAAATGACCATTGCAGCGTAGTCTTCCGGGTATTTCACGTCGCAGCCCACTCGGGCTGCGTGGATTGAAATATCTGCGCACGTGCAGTCATTCTTTTTAAACCTGTCGCAGCCCACTCGGGCTGCGTGGATTGAAATGCGTAAAGCTGCCCCGCTTCGTACTCTGCCTGCCAGTCGCAGCCCACTCGGGCTGCGTGGATTGAAATATAATGCGTGTTGTACTGGATAGCGGTTACATCAGTCGCAGCCCACTCGGGCTGCGTGGATTGAAATCTACATCGTGGCTGAAATAATCTACGCCGCTTTTCTGTCGCAGCCCACTCGGGCTGCGTGGATTGAAATTTTTTGTATTCTTCAAAAGCATTATTGACAATGGTCGCAGCCCACTCGGGCTGCGTGGATTGAAATCGCGTCTTAGGGTTCGTGAAGCAGTGAAACTTGCCAGTCGCAGCCCACTCGGGCTGCGTGGATTGAAATTTTTCCCAACTTATAAATTTGATAATAATGCGCAGTCGCAGCCCACTCGGGCTGCGTGGATTGAAATATACGAGCAAAAGGCTGAACAATCCTATCATCAAGTCGCAGCCCACTCGGGCTGCGTGGATTGAAATCTTTCTTAAAGATTTCAAAAAAAGCTGGACATGCCTGTCGCAGCCCACTCGGGCTGCGTGGATTGAAATTCTAAATAATCCACAATGTACTTAGGCACTACAGGGTCGCAGCCCACTCGGGCTGCGTGGATTGAAATAATTCTTTGCGGGAACGCTGGTAATTTAATAATTGTCGCAGCCCACTCGGGCTGCGTGGATTGAAATGCCTTTCGGTATGGTTTCGGCCCATTCTTTTTTGTCGCAGCCCACTCGGGCTGCGTGGATTGAAATATCCCTCCTATTCCAGCAAAAAAATCTATAAATTGTCGCAGCCCACTCGGGCTGCGTGGATTGAAATTGTTAATACTTCTTTCTTACTTAGTAGTACTGTTTGTCGCAGCCCACTCGGGCTGCGTGGATTGAAATTTTTGCAAAGGGTAAATTCCGTGACCAGGAATAAGTCGCAGCCCACTCGGGCTGCGTGGATTGAAATCTATCCTCGAAAGCGAAATGAGCTTTGAAACCCTCGGCGTCGCAGCCCACTCGGGCTGCGTGGATTGAAATGGCACCGCAGGTGCAATCAGCACCACGACCATTTCCGTCGCAGCCCACTCGGGCTGCGTGGATTGAAATCGTAGCCGTATCGCAGAACGTTACCCAGCCGGAAAGTCGCAGCCCACTCGGGCTGCGTGGATTGAAATATTTCGGCGTTATTAGTCCTGATGCGCGTCTTCAGTCGCAGCCCACTCGGGCTGCGTGGATTGAAATGTTTTGATGGCTTGCTGGATAATTCTGCTCCGCGGTCGCAGCCCACTCGGGCTGCGTGGATTGAAATGGCAATGCTTACCCGGCGTCGAGCAGGCGCCCGGTGTCGCAGCCCACTCGGGCTGCGTGGATTGAAATGTAAGATAACCCTTGCCCTGCTGCTACCTTGCGGTCGCAGCCCACTCGGGCTGCGTGGATTGAAATACCAACAGAACGCAGGCTATGCAAGTCGGCGTGTGTCGCAGCCCACTCGGGCTGCGTGGATTGAAATAAAATAATTCTGTTAACCGAGATGTTTCTGTATCTAAGTCGCAGCCCACTCGGGCTGCGTGGATTGAAATCATTCTGTGGTCACCTCATGGCTAACCTGCAAAGTGCCGGTCGCAGCCCACTCGGGCTGCGTGGATTGAAATCCTTTCAGCCATTTCCCCACACAATTCCGGTAAATTGTCGCAGCCCACTCGGGCTGCGTGGATTGAAATACTGTAATCCCGCCTATTACAACATATTTATCAACGTCAGTCGCAGCCCACTCGGGCTGCGTGGATTGAAATCTAAGGTAGCCAATCTTGAATATAATGTGTTGCCGTCGCAGCCCACTCGGGCTGCGTGGATTGAAATCGCAGGCGTTGGCTATTGTCAGCAAGTCCTTAATGTCGCAGCCCACTCGGGCTGCGTGGATTGAAATTTAAAAATTACACATCTACGCAAAGTGTTTTTAAGTCGCAGCCCACTCGGGCTGCGTGGATTGAAATACCATCATATGATTGTATTTGGTTTTGATTTCCCAGTCGCAGCCCACTCGGGCTGCGTGGATTGAAATAGATAAATTTGCAGCACAGGTACAACAGCATGGCGGTCGCAGCCCACTCGGGCTGCGTGGATTGAAATCTCAATGTACGCATTCACCGCTTGCGGTAATACTGGTCGCAGCCCACTCGGGCTGCGTGGATTGAAATGAAGGTGCCTACAATGCCAATACCGGCCAGCGACAGTCGCAGCCCACTCGGGCTGCGTGGATTGAAATAAAAGCTCGGCATAATCATTAAACTTTACTCTAGTCGCAGCCCACTCGGGCTGCGTGGATTGAAATGCACCGGCAAATTGGAACGTGAAGGCATAGCAACGGTCGCAGCCCACTCGGGCTGCGTGGATTGAAATCTTAAATTGCTACAAAAAACGGTTCTTTTCGCATTTGTCGCAGCCCACTCGGGCTGCGTGGATTGAAATGCTGATTGCCCACTGCATGGCGTTCCACAGTTCGTCGCAGCCCACTCGGGCTGCGTGGATTGAAATATTCATAATTTTTAGCTGTGCTGGCTGCAATTTTAGTCGCAGCCCACTCGGGCTGCGTGGATTGAAATAGCAGTTGGTCGCTGTTTATAACAAAACCAAGTGTCGCAGCCCACTCGGGCTGCGTGGATTGAAATGCATTGCTAAAAACATCATTGCTGATGCAGGATTAGTCGCAGCCCACTCGGGCTGCGTGGATTGAAATAATCTAAACAGGCTACTGCTGCAGCTGAACTTGCTGTCGCAGCCCACTCGGGCTGCGTGGATTGAAATAACACAATCAAAGAACTAAACAAAGAAGAACGCAGTGTCGCAGCCCACTCGGGCTGCGTGGATTGAAATTATTTTTTGTTGACAAAATGTCAAATATTATATGCGTCGCAGCCCACTCGGGCTGCGTGGATTGAAATGTGAGTGGGCTATTCGTATAGAGCATGAGGCATGTCGCAGCCCACTCGGGCTGCGTGGATTGAAATTACAGAAAGCGGTCTTATAGGTAATAAAGCGTTAGTCGCAGCCCACTCGGGCTGCGTGGATTGAAATTGTTGAGGTTGATTTTGAGGGAGTCACGGCCTTTGGTCGCAGCCCACTCGGGCTGCGTGGATTGAAATCAAAACATAACCATTATCCAATGTGTACATCACAGGTCGCAGCCCACTCGGGTTGCGTGGATTGAAATGAACTGAGCATTTAACCTCGAAGGAGGCATAACAATGTCGCAGCCCACTCGGGCTGCGTGGATTGAAATTTTTTCGCAGGTAGCACATGCCCTGAACACGAGGTCGCAGCCCACTCGGGCTGCGTGGATTGAAATTCTCAACGTGCAAACTTGCTGCCGCTTGCACGCTGGTCGCAGCCCACTCGGGCTGCGTGGATTGAAATGAATTTGGACCGATATTGTTCATCAGATAATTGTGTCGCAGCCCACTCGGGCTGCGTGGATTGAAATATTTTATCCGGGCTGGCGACAGGCTTTGCCGTGGTCGCAGCCCACTCGGGCTGCGTGGATTGAAATTTAGAATGCTTAAGAAAATCATTGCAGACCGTGGTCGCAGCCCACTCGGGCTGCGTGGATTGAAATCAGCAGCATTTGCGGGCTTGTCGCTTCGATTTCCTGTCGCAGCCCACTCGGGCTGCGTGGATTGAAATATGTAGGTGAAGAAGGTGTCGTAATCGGTATTTGTCGCAGCCCACTCGGGCTGCGTGGATTGAAATAATAAATTGTTCGCGTTCTTCGGCCGGTATCCCTAGTCGCAGCCCACTCGGGCTGCGTGGATTGAAATTAAAATATCAATCGGCATTTTCATCCTCCGGCAGTCGCAGCCCACTCGGGCTGCGTGGATTGAAATCTGAGTGTAGGAAATGAGTGTTGCTTTCGGCATTAGTCGCAGCCCACTCGGGCTGCGTGGATTGAAATCTTAATTACTTGTACAACTTTAATCTGCCTGCCGGTCGCAGCCCACTCGGGCTGCGTGGATTGAAATAGTATACCGGCACGCAAAACTATTTCAGCCCGTCGTCGCAGCCCACTCGGGCTGCGTGGATTGAAATTTTCTCCGCTGGCCGACAGAAAGAAGCAGCAGCAGTCGCAGCCCACTCGGGCTGCGTGGATTGAAATCTCAGAGGGTACAGAGGTCTACTTTTTACTTCAGTCGCAGCCCACTCGGGCTGCGTGGATTGAAATCATCTTGAAAAAATATCTAAATTTTGTTATTCTTTGTCGCAGCCCACTCGGGCTGCGTGGATTGAAATCACGAACAATCGCGCCCCATTTACTTGCGACAAAAAAGTCGCAGCCCACTCGGGCTGCGTGGATTGAAATAACGCCCGGGCCTTTTTGTGGCCAAGGCAATGCACTGTCGCAGCCCTCTTGGGCTGCGTGGATTGAAATATTGGTAACAACCTGTTCACCTAAATGAGCGAAGTCGCAGCCCTCTTGGGCTGCGTGGATTGAAATGTACTTCGGCAAAATGTCCGCCGCCAGCAGTTACAGTCGCAGCCCTCTTGGGCTGCGTGGATTGAAATTATCAGTTCTAAAAAGGCTTCGATTTTGCAGTTAGTCGCAGCCCTCTTGGGCTGCGTGGATTGAAATGGGACATTGACCTGGACGAGATACCGGCAGAGCTGAGTCGCACCCCACTCGGGCTGCGTGGATTTAAATATAGTCTAAAATTTATTAAAACTTTGGACTATAAAAGTCGTAGCCCTCTTTGGCTGTGTGAATTAGATTCTGGAATGATGTAAGATGATGAATAATTCCATGATGTTAATAAAGTATTAGCAAAAATTTATAATTACCAGTATAGGAGAGTGCCGCGTGGATAAAAGAGAAGAATTAATTGCAGAACGCGAGCGATTATATCAAGAACATTTAAAGCAACATGATGAAATTGCAAAGAAAAGTTTTGAGTGGTCATTAAAAAATCATAAAGGAGGGCTTGATGGTTATGACCCATATGATGAAAAAATGTGTGAGTTATACAGAGATTTTATAAAAAAATAGATGCTGAAATAGAAGCTGCAAATGACTAAAACTTAAACTACACATATAGGAGAATTTCTCGTGAATAAAAAAGATGAGTTGATTGCCCAAAAAGAGCAATTATACAATGAACATAAAAAAGAATATAGCAAAGTTGTAGATAAAATATTAGAATGGGAAGAAAAATATGGAACTGGTGGGTTAGATAGCCAGTGCCCTTATTTAAGAGAGCAAAAAGAACTCATGCGAACATTTTGGGAAAAAGTAAAAAAAATAAATGCTGAATTAGAACAACTTAAAGATTAACTGCGCTTATGTTTTTACATAGGCGCTTTTTTGAATGAGATAAAATATACAATTTTACTGTATGCTTTTTTATAATGTTAGTACTAAAATTTTGCCGTTTTTTATTTATTTTTTACTACTTTAATATCAGATATTTAAAATATAAAGGATTTCTTATATTTTTGTCGAATTAATTATTATATATTTTAGTGTGTTTTATGGAGTCTGTTATGGTGGATTATACTTTACTTGCAAAAGCTGCTTTGCTGCACGATATTGGCAAATTATGCTATCGTGCGGGGCTTACAAATGAGCCGGAAACATATCCCGAATATGGTGCCCGGTGGCTGGCGCGTTTATTGCCCGAAGATGATGAAGCCATGCAGCAGCTTCTGCGCTGCATAAGCTATCACCGCAGGCGCGATTTTGAAGCAGTAAAACTTAAAGACGATGATTTGGCATATTTAGTTTATTTTGCCGATACGATTGCATTCGGCGCAGAAAAGACAGAACGCCGCCAGGATGATAAGTTTGATGCTTCGCTGTGCCTGGAATCGGTATTTAATTATTTTTCGGACCACGATACTTATAAACGCTATTTTTTGCTTAAGGAAATAAATACCGGCAAAGAAATTAATTACGCAGTGCGTGATAACATTAAAGCAAGCCCGGAAGATTATTTAAAACTTTTAAAAATAATTGAAAATAAATTAAAGCAAAAGCCTTTGGCGCAGATGTACCCTTATGAACTTTTGCAGGTGCTTGAAGACGCCCTGTATTATGTGCCGCTTACGGTGCGCGAGGATTTGCCGCGCGATATTTCGATGTTTGAGCATGTAAAAATAACGGCGGCGCTTGCGGTAAGTATAGCCCATTATTTTGAAGCTAACGGAATTACTTCGTATGCTTCGCTTTGTGAAAAGCAGAAAATTGCCCAAATACAAAACGAGCCGCTGTTTTTAATTGTTTCTGCCGATATTGCCGGCATTTACGGCTTTTTAACAACTCCGGCAGAGCAGTCACCGCTTGCTACCATGCGCGGGCGCTCGCTGTATCTGGAATATTTTTCGCAGCTTATAGCAGACGAACTTGTAAATTATTTAAAACTTTCACGTGCAAACATTATTTATACCGGCGGCGGGCGTTTGTATTTGCTGGCGCCTAATACGCCGCAGTTTAAAGAGGGTGTAAAAACTTTTGCGGAGTACATTAACGGGTGGCTGCTGCAAAATTTTGGCACTCAGCTTTATGTATCTGTCGGCGCGGCGGAATTTACGCCGGTAGAGCTGGTTGGCAGGCAGCTTGGCAGCGATGTTATGGCACGTGCCGATTTGCAGGTGGAAAACAATAAAAAGAACCGCTATTCGGAATCGGTTCTGGCAGGGCTGTTTGACCCTGAAAGCAGTTTTAACCACAACGAAGCGGCTTCGGAATGCTGCGTATGCCACAGAAACGTTGCTGCTGCCGATGAAGGGCGCAAAGACGGTCTGTGCAGCAACTGCCGTGCGCTGCTTGAACTCGGTAAGGCCTCTTTTATGGATGACAAGGTGCTGGCAGTATGTTCAAACCGCATCATCGGATGTATTGCGGTGCCGGGCTATAAAAGGGTGCTGTATTTAAAAATAATAGCTGCCAAAGATTTGGAAAAATTTAAGCAGCATAATAAACTGGCTTATCTTTACAGTATTAAAGGCGGAGCTTCCGATAACTGCCCTTATTTCCGCATCCGCCGCTGCGATTACTGCGTGCGCGATGCCAAAAGCGGCAGACTGCCCGATATGAAGATGCTGGCGGCCAAAAGCATGGGCGAAACCTATACCGGTGTTAAGCGCCTGGGCGTATTAATGGCGGACGTCGATGCTATCGGCATAGCTTTAAAAGCAGGTTTTTACCGCAACGATTTGCCCGACCCGCTGAGGTATCTTACATTATCGAGGCAGGCGGCGTTTTCCGGCAGGCTGTCATTCTTTTTTAAAGTAATTTTAAATAAAATTTTTAAAGGCGATACGCAGAACGCTTCCGGTAAAGTAACGCCGGTGTTCAGGCTGTTTAACAAGCCCAAACAGCTTTGGCGCAACATACACGTAATTTACAGCGGCGGCGATAACATTTTTTTGCTTGGCGCATGGGATGACGTTGTGGAAGTGGCGGTTGATATTCACCGCGCGTTTGAAAGCTACACCAACGGCAAGCTGGCATTTTCGGCGGGCATAGGCATGTTTACACCCGATTTCCCAGTAAGCCAAATGTTTATTCAGGCGCAGCTGCTGAAAAAAACCGCTAAAAATGTTCCGGGTACCGGCAAAATTGCTTTGTTCGGGCAGAATGCGGATTATGTAAGCGGCCCGGAAGGCGGGCTGGCCCACGTTTATGACTGGAATGTTTTTGAAAAACAGGTTTGCGGCGAAAAACTTAACTTTTTAACAAACAATTTAAGCTTCGGCATTGCCGCAGTACCCGGCAAAATAAAGGCCGACCGGAATACTTTGTATAAGCTGCACGGCGTGCTTGCCGCAGCGGCAGGCAGGTTTAATCTGGCTCAGTTTGCTTATGCGGTTGCTCTGCTTGAACCTAAATCGGAAAATGCCGCACAGGCGGAAATATATAATAATCTGCGCAGCAGGCTGTATGCCTGGGCGCTTGATACGGAAGGGCGCAGGCAGCTTTTAACGGCGCTGGAACTTTTAATTTACAGTTTGCCCAATGCGCCTAAGGAGGACTTTTAATGGATATTATAGCCAGGGCCGAAAATGCCATTAAAGGCATTATGGTTAAAGACAAATTTAATAATAATGTACTGCTGTTAAAAACCGGCCATATCCGTAAGTTTTTAACTTCGGTCAACCTTGTGCGCGACCGCGTGGAGGTTTATAAAATGCGCGGGAAGGAGCCTGACAGGCTGCCGCCGGAGCTGGTTGCGGAGGTAAAATTTTTAAAGGTTAAATTAATGTATCTGGCCGGGCGCGAAAAAAATATTGTTGGCGCGTTTGTAGAAAAATCCGGGCTGATAGAAATGATTGACAGTATTGGCGACAGTACGGAAAGGTTTGACACTTTTGCCAAATACGTACAGGCGCTGGGGGCATTTCATAAATTTTACGGAGGCAAGGATAAATAATGAAGCAGGCGGTTTTAAAAGGAAAGTTTTTAATAGAGGCTGTTATTACTCTGGTAACGGGGCTGCACATTGGCACCTCCAGCGATTTTACTCCTATCGGCGCGGTAGAAAGCCCCTTTGTGCGCGACCATTTTACCAAAGTTCCCATTATTCCGGGCAGTTCGCTTAAAGGCAAGCTGCGCACTTTGCTGGCTAAAATGCGTTCGCCGGGTTATGTTTTAAATAAAATTGAAGATGATGATGAAGTTATCTGCCGTTTGTTCGGTTCTACTTCCAAAAACGGTGTTATAGGCGCGCGCCTGCAATTTTATGATGTATTTATAACGCCGGAAAGCATTGAAAAAATAAGCCGTATGGATACTGATACCTACATGGGCGAAGTAAAATTTGAAAACTCCATTACAAGGCTTACGGCAACGGCAATACCGCGCCAGATTGAAAGGGTGCCGGCAGGTACCGATTTTGCGTTTAAACTTGTGTACAACATCGAAAACGAAAAGGAAATCGAAGAAGATTTCGCAACCTTATCGGCAGCGCTTATGATGCTGCAGATGGACTACCTTGGCGGGCATGGTTCGCGCGGTTACGGCAGGGTGGCTTTCAGTAATTTTTCGGTGCGGTACGCCGGTTTAAACAAAAATCTTGAGGAGTATGCCGGAAAGCTTAAAACTGCTCTTGAAGGAAGCTGCTTAAAATGAAGTATTATATTTTGCAGTTTAAGTTTTTAACTCCGGTGCATTTTGGCACTGCCGAAAATAAAAAAAGCGGCAATTTGCAGTCTTTTAACTGCTGCGCCGATACTTTTTTCAGCGCGCTTGTAACGGAAACGGCGGCGCTTGACGGAGAGCTTTGCAGCCGGTTTATTGAAGCCGTGCAAAAGGGCGGGCTGCTTTTCAGCGATTTTCTGCCTTATTACAGCGGCGCGGAAGAAGAACTGTATGTGCCGGTGCCGTATAACTGCAAGGAAAAAGTAAATCCGCTTGATTTGCAGCTGTCTTTTAAAGAGCTGTGTTTGCAGTATGAAGCGCTGCGCGACCACGAAAACATGGCTTATATCCGCGTAAGCGGTATTTATGACTACCTGCACCCGTATGAAAGCGCGGCTAAAGAGCAGGAAAAGCACGATTTTGGCTGGAGCGGCGTACAGCGCAGGCTTGATTTTAGAAACGGCGGGCGGGCATATTATGTAAGCAATTATACTTTTGCGGAAGGTGCCGGGTTATACTGCATAGTTGGGTTGGATGACGGAACTTTGCTTGAAGGGCTTGTTAAAGCAGTGGAACTGCTTGGGCTTGGCGGCATTGGCGGCAGGCGCAGCAGCGGTTTTGGCAAGTTTGTGTTAAAAGGCGCTCCGCAGCTTTTAAGCGAAGACTGCAGCGGTGATGCCGGTATGCTTAAGGTTTTGCTCGAAAACAAAACAAGCAGCCTGCAAATGTCGCTTTCCGTATTGTGCCCGGTGCAGGAACAGATTGCCACCGTAAAAAAAGGCGCGTTCAGTTTATTAAAACGCAGCGGTTTTGTTTATAACCAAAACTCGCAGAATTTTGAAAAACGCAGCAGTGTATACATGTTAAAGGCGGGTTCATGCTTCCCCGAAAGGGTGGAAGGGCGCCTGCTTGAATTTACGGCTTTGGGGGCGCAGCACGCCGTGTACCGCTATGGCAAGGCCGTATATATGGGGTTGCCTGTATGAGTATCAGTAATTTTGAATATAAAAAAATGTCTGTAACCTGCCTGGGACCGGTGCATATAACCGACGAAGTGGGAACGGTATACAGCTATCAGTATTTGTACGATGCCGGCAGCAGGCGGGTATATTTTTTGAATGAACGCCTGTGGGTAAAATTTTTGTATAAACATAATTTACTGACAGAGTTTGAAGAACTGATAAAAACCAGGCTGCGCGCCGGAACTTTGTGCGAATGGGTTCAGGAAAAAGGCTTTAAAATAGAAGATTTGGGCGACGCTGTAACAGATTATGCCGGTGTTGAAGTAGCGCCGGAAATACTGGCTGCCAATAAAATGCGCCTTACGGAAATTGTGCGCACTGTGCACAATGTTGAAGGCCAGCCGTACATACCGGGCAGCAGCATTAAGGGTGCGCTGCGCACAGGGCTGCTGTTCAGCCTGCTGCTGCAGGAAGACAGGCTGCGTAATGCTGCCTGGGGCGAAGTCAGCCGTATTATTAATGACAACCGGCTGCGTGATAAAAATTCTGCCTTTGCTAGGCTTGCGCAGAAGTTGGAAATTGTGCTGCTGCACCGTTTAAAAATACCCAAAAACGAGTACAGCGCGGAATTAATGCCGCAGGCCAGCATGAACTGCAGCATTATGAAAGGTTTGTCGGTAAGCGATTCATACAGCAGCGGCAAAACAATACCTGTAATTGTGCAGAAGCGCGAGGCTGTATATATTGTTAAAACAGGGCAGGTAAAAACCAAAAACCTTACCTTCTTCCGTGAATGCCTGCCGCCGGGCGCGCATCAGCATTTCAGCATAACGCTTGATAAAGCGGTGTTTGGCGGTATCGGTATTACCTCGGCGGCAGAACTTATTAAACGCCAGCGTGATTTTACCGATTTTGTGCTGCAGCGTGAAAAAATTATTTTTGGGCAGGCACTAAAACAGGAATTTGCCCGGGCAGAAAACGCCAATTTATTTTTGGGCAGCGGCAGCGGCTTTTTAAGCAAAAGCCTGCTGCTGGCACTTGCGCCGGACCAAAAATCGTTTACAAATGCGGCAGCGGTAATTTTGCATAATAATTTTTATAAGCACGCGCACCTGCGGCTTGATAAGTTTGCTGCGCCGCGCGGCCTGCAAACGGCCAAAACGCACAAGGGCATAACTTTAATGGGCGTCTGCGCAGTTACGGAGGAATAATTATGCTGCAAATTTGGGAAGTTTTATTGCAGCTGCCGGAAGGGCAGCGACTGCATCAATCGTTTGGCAGCGTGCTTCACGGCGCGCTGATGCAGTATGCCCATACGGATTTTGCGGAAGCCATGCACCGTTCTGCGCTGCGCCCGTTCAGCCAGTTTGTGTATTACGATAAGGCACGCTGCAGCGCAGTATGGCAGCTTGCGGCGCTTAACAAAGAAGCTGCGGAAGAAATTTTATATGCGTTAGGCAGGCTGCCGCAAAATTTATATTTAAAGCAAAAAGAATATGTGGTACAATTAAGTAAACCGCGGCCGGTAAAGCAAACAAGCTATAAAGACATGGCAGAGCATTTTTTTACCATGCCGCAGCCTCCGCGCCAGGCAGAATTTAATTTTATAACTTCCGCATCGTTTAAGGCGTTTGGCAGTTATAAAATTTACCCGGATAATGTTTATATTTTCCGCAGCCTTTTAAAACGCTGGAATGCTTTTTGCGGCGGGCTTGTGCTTGAAGAAAATAATCTTGAAGAACATTTGGCGCAGGCGGTGAAGGTTACCGGCTATAATTTATCTTTGCAGCAGTATTCTGTCGGCGGTGCGCCGATAGACGCGTTTAAAGGCCGCTACAGGCTGCTTTTCCGCGGTACGCAAAGCCAGAACAGGATTGCGGCGCTTTTAGCCGCATACGCCGAATATGCCGGTATAGGCGTTAAAACAGCGCTGGGCATGGGCGGCGTAAAAATAAGTTTTTTACCCTGATACAGGGACGGACGCCGTTAAAATTAACGAACCCAATCATCATTTCTTAAAACAATTGGCCTCTTTAGGGGACGGAAAATTTTTTGTAAAATGCGCGCTCAGATATTGCATTTTTATTAAATGAGTGTTAGGATATGGCTTAACAGTTATTTGAGGGGGCATAGTGCATGATTACGTATCGTCGAGCTACGTTTGATGATGTAGAAAATATTCATAAACTTTTGAATGATTATGCGCACGAAGGCTTAATGCTGCCGCGCGCACGCAACGCAATTTACGAAAACCTGCGCGATTATATTGTGGCGATTGAAAATAACCGCCTGATTGGCTGCGGCGCGCTGCATTTTGTGTGGGACAGGCTTGCGGAAATACGCTCGCTTGCCGTTGACCCGGAACGCAAAGCAAGCGGCATAGGGCGCAACATTGTGCATTTGCTGGAGAAAGAGGGCATAGAGCGCGGCGTAAAAATGTTTTTTACGCTTACTTACCAACCCGGATTTTTTGCCAAGTGCGATTACATTGAAACCGCCAAAGAGAAATTGCCGCAGAAAGTATGGAAAGAATGTGTTTATTGCCCGCAGTATCCGTACTGCAACGAAATTGCTTTTGTAAAAACCACGGTTGATTATGAACCCGGCGACATTATGTTTTAAAAGTAAATAAAATAAAAAATCCCGCTCACTGAGCGGGATTTTTTTGTACGCAATTTGTCAAAGGAAAGTTAAATTATTTTTTCTCTACAAGTTTAAGAGGAACGGAAATTTTGGCATCAATTTTTTCGCCTTTAGCCAGTTTAACGGCAGCTTCAAGACCCTGCTGACCCATCAGTTCCGGCTGCTGGGCAATGGTAGCGGCCATGGTGCCTGCTTCAACAGCTTTCAGGCCGTCGTCAGTACCGTCAAAACCAACGATAAAGATTTGTTTGCCTGCGCTTTTGGAGGCTTCGATAGCACCGAGAGCCATTTCATCATTCTGGGCAAAAATTGCCTGAATGTCGGGGTTAGCCTGCAGCATGTTTTCGGAAACGGTCAGGCCTTTGGTACGGTCAAAATCAGCAGACTGTTTAGCTACAACGCTTAATTTCTGGTCGGCAACTTTATGGAAGCCTTCGCCGCGTTCACGGGTTGCGGAAGCACCGGGGATGCCTTCGAGTTCAGCAACTTTTACGCCTTCGCCAAGTTTTTTAATAATGTATTCAGCAGCCATTTCGCCGCCTTTTACGTTATCGGAAGCAACAAGGGAAGCAATGGTGCCTTTGTCGGCGCTGCGGTCCAGAGCAATTACAGGAATCTTTGCTTTATTGGCAGCTTCAACAGAAGTGGAAATGGCAGCAGAGTCAACCGGGTTTACCAAAAGTACGCTTACGCCCTGCTGAAGCAGGTCTGCAACGTCGTTAGCCTGTTTTGCCGGGTCGTTTTGGGCATCAACAATTTTTACGTTAACGCCAAGCTCTTTGGCTTTTGCTTCAACACCGTCTTTAACGGAAACAAAGAACGGGTTGTTCAAAGTAGAGATGGAAAAACCGATAGTGGTAGTGCCGCTTTTTTTATCGGCAGCCGGGGCAGCTTCTTCTCCGGAGCTGCAGCCAGCAATAAGCATTACCGACATCATAAGTACTGCCATAACAGCTAATAAAGTTTTTTTCATTTAAAACATAACCTCCTACGATTTTTTGCGGTCCATAAGAACTGCAAGTAAGATAACTATACCTTTGACAACTTGCTGGTAAAAGCTGGATACGTTAAGAATATTAAGGCCGTTGTTAAGGGTGCCGATAATAAGTACGCCGATAAGCGTGCCCACGATACGGCCTTTGCCGCCGGAAAGGCTTGTGCCGCCGAGAACTACTGCCGCAATGGCATCAAGTTCATAACCGGTGCCTGCGGTAGGCTGTGCGGAGTTAAGGCGCGAAGTTAAAATAGCGCCTGCCAGTGCGCAGAACAGGCCGGTAATTGCATAAGCAAAAATTTTAATGCGTTCAATTTTAATGCCGGCAATAAAGGAAACCTTTTCGTTGCCGCCGACAGCATATGTTTTGCGGCCCAGCGGTGTTTTGTTAAGAATAAACCAGCAGAGGGCAAACATTAAAAGCATAACAACTGCCGGTACAGGAATGCCTGCAAAATAACCCTGGCCGAACATATGGAACAGCTGGTTGTCGGTTAAGCTGCTGATAGGGTTGCCGTCGGTGTAAACCAAAGTCAGGCCGCGGAAAATAGTCATGGTTGCCAGAGTGGCAATAAAGGGAGCAACCTTGCCGTAAGAAATTACTACGCCGTTAATAGTGCCGAGAATAAGGCCGATAATGGCAGCAACAACAATGCCCATAATCGGGTCCATGCCGCCTTTAATTAAACTTGCCATAATTGCACTGGAAAGAGCCAGCGTACTGCCGACGGAAAGGTCGATACCGCCTGTAAGGATGACAAAGGTCATGCCGAAGGAAATCAGTGCATTAATGGAAACCTGGCGCAGCAGGTTTTTTAAGTTGGACGGGTCGATAAAGCTGCTGTTTAAAGCAGATATAACAACAAAAAGTACAATTAACCCGATTAACGGGCCCATTTTTCTAACTAAGGCAGAAACGTTCATCTGTTATATTCCTCCTGTTGCAAGGGTGATGATATTTTCCTGGGTTGCTTGGTCATGAGGTATTTCCCCGGCAATTTTGCCTTCGTGCACAACAAGGATGCGGTCGCTCATGCCGATAACTTCCGGCAGGTCGGAAGAAACCATGATAATGGCAACACCCTGTGCGGTAAGTTCGTTCATTAAATCGTAAATATCGCGCTTGGCGCCTACGTCAATGCCGCGCGTAGGTTCGTCCATAATGATAATGGACGGGTGCATGCCAATCCATTTTGCTATAACAACCTTCTGCTGGTTGCCGCCGGAAAGCGCTCCGGCCGGAAGCTGGATGGAATTGGCTTTAACGCCGAGCTTGTGCGATAATTCGTTGGAGAAATTAAATTCCTTTTTATCGTTGATGACGCTTTTTGAAGCGAAGGTATCAACGCTTGGCAGGGCAATATTTTTTAAAATGGAAAAGTCCAGAATCAGGCCTTCGGTTTTGCGGTTTTCGGTAATAAAACCAATGCCTGCCTTAATGGCGTCTTCCGGTTTTTTGATGTTTATTTTCTGTCCGTGCAGGTAAACTTCGCCCTGGCGGCAGTCATCAATGCCAAACAGCGCGCGCATAATTTCAGTGCGTCCGGCGCCCATCAGCCCGGCAACGCCCAAAATTTCGCCTTTGCGCAAATTAAAGGAAACGTGGTCGAACACGCCCGGCTGGCACAGGTTTTTAACTTCCAGAACTACTTCGCCGGGTTCGGTGGTGCGTCCGGGATAATATTCCGTAATCGCACGGCCAACCATATCCTGTACTACGGCTTCCATGGTGGTGCTGCGTGTCGGGCGGCAGCTTATGGAGTGGCCGTCGCGCATAACGGTAATGGTGTCGCAGTGGGTAAATACTTCTTCCATGCGGTGCGAAATATAAACAATGGCCACGCCTTTGTCCTTTAATGCGTGCATAACTTCAAACAGTTTGGCGGTTTCACGTTCTGTAAGCGCCGCAGTAGGTTCGTCCATAATTACAACTTTTGCGTCCAGCATTAAATTGCGGATGATTTCCGTCATCTGCTGCTGTCCTACGCTGCATTCGCCGGCTTCGGCGTCAAGCGGCAGCTCAATGCCAATCTGCGCGCATTTTTCTTCGGCCAGTTTACGCATTTTTTTAGTGTCGAGTATGCCGAAGGAGTTGGTAATCTGCTTCATTAAAAACAGATTTTCAAGTATTGAAAGGTTGGGCCAGATGTTAAGCTCCTGGTGAATGAAGGCAATGCCGTGGTTTTCGGCATCACGTGCGTTTTTAAAATGTACTTCCTGGCCGTCAACGAAAATTTTGCCCGCATCGGCTTTATGTATGCCGGTGAGGATATTCATCAGCGTTGACTTGCCGGCCCCGTTTTCGCCCATCAGCGCGTGGATTTCCCCGGAATGCAGTGTGAAATCAACCCCGCGCAGAACTTCGTTGGAACCGAAGGCCTTTGAAATACCTTGCATGGTAATTTCCATAGCTGACAGTACTCCTTTAAATCAGAATATAACGCCGGAATGTAAAATTACATTGGCAAACGGTGTTGTTTCACCGGTACGTATAACTGCTTTAGCGGTTTTGGTAGCCTGCTTAAAATGTTCGTGGTCGGTAACAATCCATTCTTTGCCGTCAAACAGTTTGTGCATCTGCTGCCAGCATTCTTCGTTTTTGCTCTGCATTTCGGCAGCAACATGGATTTTTTCAATTTCCATATATTTGGCAAGTTCTTCAACAACTTCCAAAAAACGCGGCGTGCCGAGCTTCAAGGCAAGGTCAATTTTTTTTACGCCGTCCGGTACAGGCAGCCCGCAGTCGCCGATAACGATAGTATCGGTGTGCCCCATATCTGCCAGTACTTTGGCAATTTCGCTGTTTAAAATTCCTATTTTCTGCATTCGGACAACATCCCTTCCACTTCATCTAAATAAGGCATTCCGCCCTGTGCGCCGATTTTTTGTACGGATAAGGCGGCTGCCGCATTGGCAAAAGTAATGCTTTCGGACATGGTTTTGCCGGAAGCGCGTGCAACGGCGAAAGCACTGTTGAAAGTGTCGCCTGCGCCGGTAGTATCAACTGCCTGCACTTTAAAGGCGGGCACGGTATTAATTGCGCCGTTTTCGGCATAGGCAACGCCTTTGCTGCCGAGCGTCATTAAAAGGCGGCCTTCGTTTTCCAAAAGTATTTCTTCGGTGCTTTTACCGGGGAAAAGCGCCTGCGCTTCATGTTCGTTAGGTGTTATAAAGGCGGCGTCTTTGGCCCAGTCCTGTGCTCCTTCAAGAACAGGCGCTGGGTTCAGCAATGCTTTTACTCCGGCTTCCGCACATTTTTTTAAGGTGTGGGCAATGGCAGCGGCAGGAATTTCGTGCTGCAGCATTACCATATCGCAGCCTGCAATCTGCGGCCAGGCTTCATCTATAAGTTCAGGCGTTACAAGGTCATTGGCGCCTTTAATAACAATAATGCTGTTATCGCCTTCGGCAAGCGTAATGTGCGCAGTGCCGGTAGTTACTCCGGGCACAACCTTTACGTTTCCGGTATCAACGCCGTTCGCTTCAAAATTTTTAATTACGGAACGGCCGGAATCGTCGTCGCCGACGCAGCCAACCATATAAACTTTGGCGCCGAGCCTTGCTGCTGCAACTGCCTGGTTTGCCCCCTTGCCGCCCTGGGCAATAATAAGGCGGCTGCCCAAAATGGTTTCGCCTGCCAGCGGACGTTTCGGCGCTTCGACAACAACGTCGATATTGCAGCTGCCGATAACGGCGATACTAATTTGTGTCATATGCTTCATGCTCCTTTAACCTTTAAAATGTTAAATTTACATACAAGAAATAGTATACAATATTATTATATTGGCTATTCAATTTAAAAATCCTGCCGCAAGCAGGGCTGAATGTAAAATTTACTACAAAAAATGTACAGCACAACAAAAGAATTTTACAACAAACGCGGGCTATAATGCAAGTAAAATCGTTAATAGTATAATATTTTTTTATGTGTCAAAAGCGTGAACAGTATGGACAAATAGGCTAATGTTTGTTAGTATAAGAAAGCATACTGTATAAGTTGTAGAAACACGCACATTGTGTTGGAATATTAACGTTGGCAGGCCGTATGGTTACGGCAGAAAAAGGAGCGGAAAATAAAATGAGCAAACAAAAAACTTCCTGGCAGGATACGGTCAGCGACTGGCTGGTTTCCATTATTGTTGCGGTGGCGCTTGCCTTCTGCATCAGAACCTTTATTGTAGAGCCTTATATGGTAGAAGGTTCTTCCATGTACCCCACGCTGGTAAACCATGAAAGGCTTTTGGTAAACAAGTTTACCTATTTTGTAAGCGACCCGCAGAAGGGTGAAATTATTGTTTTCCGTTACCCTAAAGACGAAAGCCGCGATTTTATTAAGCGCGTTATTGCCACGGCAGGCGATACCGTTGAAATGCGCAGCGGCAAAGTGCTTGTAAACGGCACGGAAATTGACGAGCCTTACACATGGAAGGAAGACCCCAAAGGGCCTAACCTTTCTGATTACAGAAAATCCGTTGTGCCGGAAGGGCATATTTTTGTACTGGGCGATAACAGAAACAACTCTGAGGACAGCCGTTTTGCCGATGTAGGCTTTGTGCCGCTGGATTTGGTTAAAGGCAAAGCCAGCCTGGCGTTCTGGCCGGTTGACAGATGGCGCATGCTGCCCTGACAGGGAGAGTGTTATAAATGGACTTTAAAATACAGTGGTTTCCCGGCCATATGACCAAAGCCAAACGCATGATGGAGCAGCAGCTTAAACTGGTGGACGTGGTTGTGGAAATGCTTGACGCACGCGTGCCGCGCAGCAGCACCAACCCCATGCTGAACCAGCTTTTGGGGCAGAAGCCTAAAATTATAGCTTTAAATAAGGTTGATATGGCAGACCCTGCCAAAACCGAAGCGTGGAAAGAAATTTTTAAAAATAACGGGCTGCCGGTATGCGTTATAGACTGCAACACGGGCAAAGGCGTAAAACAGCTTGTAGCTGCCGTGCAGAAAGCGGCGCAGCCTGTAATAGACAAATGGCTGAAGCGCGGCGTAAAAAACCGCTCCATACGCGTAATGATTGTTGGCATACCCAATGTAGGCAAATCGACTCTTATTAACAGGCTGGTTGGCAAAAACAAAGTGCTGGCGGCCGATAAACCGGGCGTTACGCGCGGGCAGCAGTGGGTTACCATTGCCAAAGGGCTCGAACTTTTAGACACGCCGGGCGTATTGTGGCCTAAGTTTGACGACCCGCAGATTGGGCTTAACCTTGCCCTTACCGGCGCTATTAAAGAAGACGTGTATGACCGTGAACAGGCTGCATGGCTTTTAACGGAAAAATTAATTGCCGCTTACCCGCAATTGTTAAAAGACAAATATGCCGTTGATTTTGAAGTGGAAGCACCGGTGCAGGACGTTTTTGAAAAAATTGCCGTAAGCCGCGGCTGCCTGAAAAGCGGCGGGCTGCTTGACCTTGATAAAGTGGTGCAGCTTGTTCTGCGTGATTTCCGCAGCGGCAAAACCGGCCGTGTAACACTGGATGAACCAGATAAATAATAACTGAAATTAAAGCCGCTGTAAGCGGCTTTTTGTTTAAGGGGCTGTAAACATGAAAATTGCAGAAATAAAAGAACTGCTTGCCAATAACCCGAATGAAGAACTTTTGGCAGAACTTGCCAAAGACGGGCGCAGCGGCGTGCAGAAACTCGTGGCGGCTTATTATAAAAAACAGCAGGCAGAACAGGCTGAGCGCGAACGTTTTGCCAAAATGCTGATGTACGAAAATAACTGCTATAATGACGGGGCGCAGTTTGTGGCAGGCGTTGATGAAGCCGGGCGCGGGCCGCTGGCCGGGCCTATGGTTATAGGCGCGGTTATTTTGCCGCAGAATGTTTTTATTAAAGGGCTGAACGATTCCAAAAAACTTACGGCAGCCAAACGTGAGCAGCTTTACGGAGAAATTTTGGAAAAAGCGCTGGCGGTTTCGGTTAATATAGTAAGCGTTTACAATATCGACAGGCTTAATATTTACCGTGCCACGCAGGAAGGCATGGCGCAAGTGCTTGAAAGTTTAAAAATCCGCCCGCAGGCGGCGCTTATAGATGCCATGCCTGTGCAGGCAGGGAATATTAAAACCTATTCACTTATTCACGGCGATGCTCTCAGCGCTTCAATAGCGGCGGCTTCAGTAATAGCAAAAGTTACCCGTGACAGAATGATGGAACAACTTGCGGCAGAGTATCCGCAGTATGGCTGGGCGAATAACAAAGGCTACGGCAGTGCGGAGCATATGCAGGCAGTTCTGGAATACGGCGCAACAAGCTGGCACCGCCGCAGTTATGAACCGGTAAAAAGCATGCACCTGCCTCCGGCCGAACCTGTGCCGAATAAAATAATCCGCCTGCCGGAGGAAGCTGATGGCTGACAGGCGCGGTGATTTTGGCAGGCGCGGCGAAGATGCGGCCTGCGCTTATTTGCTGCGGCACGGTTACAGTATTGTAGAGCGTAATTACCGGTGCCGCCGCGGAGAGATTGATATAATTGCCGCTAAAGACGGCGGAGCGGTGTTTGTTGAGGTTAAAACGCGCCGCAGCTTAAAGTTTGGCACGCCGGGTATGGCGGTAACTTATGCCAAGCAGCAGAAAATCCGCACCACGGCGCTGCACTATTTGCAGCAGTGCGGCGGAGGGTACAATAAAATAGCTTTTGATGTAATAGAAATTGTGGCAGATGACGGCAAGGCAAAATTGCGCCATCTGCAAAATTGTTTTTAGGGGAGATATAATGTACGCAAAAACCTTCGGGGAAACTGTTTGTGGTATTAATGGTGAAGAAATAATTGTTGAAGTTGATATATCCAACGGGCTGCCGGGATTTGACATTGTAGGGCTGCCTGATACGGCGGTAAAGGAATCGCGCGAGCGCGTAAGGGCGGCGCTGAAAAATTCTGGGCTGATGTTTCCCATGACGCGCATTACCGTAAACCTTGCCCCGGCCGATTTGCGCAAAGACGGCAGCAGCCTTGATTTGCCGATTGCCGTTGGCATATTAACGGCAGCCGGAAGTTTATTGCAGGAAGAAGCAGAAGGTAAAATTTTTGTGGGCGAACTTGCTCTTGACGGCAGCATACGCCAGGTGGCGGGCGTTTTGCCAATGATTTTATATGCCCGTGAACATGGCTGGCGCGAAATTTACATACCGCAGGGCAACGCGGCGGAAGGAGAGCTGGTGGACGGCATAGATGTATATACGCCTGCCAGTTTAAGCGAGCTTGTAAGCCATTTGAAAAAGCAGGAGCGTTTAACGCCGCTGCCAAAAATACAGTTCGGCACGGAAACGGCAGGCTGCGGCGATGTTGACTTTGCCGAAGTACGCGGTCAGCAGGTTGTTAAGCGCGCACTGGAAATTGCCGCGGCAGGCGGGCATAATGTATTGATGGTTGGCGCGCCGGGCAGCGGCAAAACCATGTTGGCACGCCGTTTGCCAACCATATTGCCGCCGATGACGGAAGATGAAATCTTGGAAATAACCAAAATTTACAGTATTGCCGGGCTTTTAAACGGCAAAAAACAGCTTGTGCTGGAACGACCCTTCCGCAGCCCGCACCATACGGTATCGGCAAGCGCGTTAATTGGCGGCGGAAGTGTGCCGAAGCCGGGCGAAGTTACGCTCAGCCATAACGGCGTATTGTTTTTGGATGAACTGCCGGAGTTTTCACGCCAGGCGCTGGAGGTTCTGCGCCAGCCGTTGGAAGACGGCGTTGTAACAATCAGCCGCGTGCAGGCAAGTTTGTCTTTCCCCGCACGGCTGATTTTAATAACCGCTCAAAACCCGTGTCCATGCGGATTCTTGGGCGATAAGGTTCACAGCTGTACCTGCCGCCCGCACGAAATTGAACGTTACCGGCGCAAAATTTCCGGACCGCTTTTAGACCGCATTGACATACAGGTAGCAGTGCCGCGCCTAGAATATGACGACTTAAAAGACAAAACCGAAGGAGAAAGTTCTGCCGTTATACGCAGCCGCGTTGTAAAAGCGCGCGGCGTGCAGCACAAACGTTTTGAAGGCAGCGGCGTGCACTGCAACGCGCAGATGAACAAAAAGCAGCTTAATAAATACTGCAAACTGGAGCCGCAGGCCGAAGCCATGCTGGGCAAATACTTTGCCGCGCTTGGGCTCAGCGCCCGTACGCATGACCGCATTGTTAAAGTGGCGCGCACCATTGCAGACCTTGAAGGCAGCGCAGCTATAAAAGCGGCGCACATTGCCGAAGCCATACAACTGCGCACGAGTGTACAAAGATAATTAATATTTTTGGAAAATTGAACACTTACCACTCATTTTATGGTAAAATATAACATATTTATAATTTTAAGGCCCCTTAAGAGGAGGAACAAAAATGCGCATAGTTGTAACAATTGTAGGTAAAGACAGAGTAGGCATTATTGCACGCGCCAGCAACGTACTGGCAGAGCATAACATTAATATCCTTAATATTAACCAGAATATTATGGACGGCTTTTTTAACATGGTACTTATTGCTAATATGGAAAAAGCCGATTTGCAGCTTGATAAATTAAAAGATGTGTTTACTGCGCTTGGCAATGAAATAGGCGTGGAAATCCGCGTGCAGAGCGAAGAAATTTTTACGGCTATGCACCGTATTTAGGAGGCCGCCTATGTTTGAAATTAAAGACGTTTTAGAAACCACACGCATGATTACCGAAAATAATCTTGACGTGCGCACCATTACCATGGGCATCAGCCTGCGTGACTGCGCACACCCGGATATTAAGGTAACGGCGCAGAAGATTTACGATAAAGTTACCAAAAAAGCAGAAAATCTTGTTAAAGTAGGGCAGGAACTGGAAACGGAACTTGGCGTGCCCATTATTAACAAGCGCGTATCCGTAACTCCTGTTGCCATTGTGGGCGAAAGCTGCGATGCAGCAAGCTATGTGCCGCTGGCCAAAGCTCTTGACGACGCAGGCCGCACCATTGGCGTTGATTTTGTCGGCGGTTTTTCCGCGCTTGTCGATAAGGGTTACACCAACGGCGACCGCAAACTGATTGCCTCTATTCCGGAAGCGCTTGCCGAAACGCAGATTGTTTGTTCTTCCGTCAGCGTAGGCTCTACCAAATGCGGCATTAATATGGATGCCGTTGCCGAAATGGGCCGCGTTGTTAAAGAAGCAGCCGCTTTAACGGCTGACCGTGATGCTATCGGCTGCGCCAAACTGGTAATATTCTGCAATGCCGTGCAGGATAACCCCTTCATGGCTGGTGCTTTCCACGGCGTTACCGAACCGGAAAGCGTTATTAATGTAGGCGTCAGCGGCCCGGGCGTTGTAAAACACGCGCTTGAATCCGTACGCGGCGCCGATGTTGGCACCGTTGCCGAAACCATTAAAAAGACGGCGTTTAAAATTACCCGCGTAGGCCAGCTGGTTGCGCAGGAAGCAGCACGCCGCTTAAATACGCAGTTCGGCATTATCGACCTTTCTCTTGCGCCGACGCCTGCCATTGGCGACAGTGTTGCCCACATTCTTGAAGAAATCGGCCTTGAAAGCACCGGCGGCCCCGGTACAACAGCCGCGCTTGCAATGCTTAACGACGCGGTTAAAAAAGGCGGCTTAATGGCGTCAAGCTATGTCGGCGGCTTAAGCGGTGCTTTTATTCCAGTCAGCGAAGATGCCGGCATGATTGCCGCTGTTGAACGCGGCAGCCTGACGCTGGAAAAACTCGAAGCCATGACCTGCGTATGCTCCGTAGGCCTTGATATGATTGCCGTACCCGGCGATATTACGGCAGAAACCATTTCGGCAATTATTGCCGATGAAGCCGCTATCGGCATGATTAACAATAAAACCACAGCAGTGCGCCTTGTGCCCGTGCCGGGCAAAAAAGTGGGCGACAGGGTAGAATTTGGCGGGCTTTTGGGCTATGCGCCGGTTATTGCCGTAAGCAAATTCAAGCCCGATGCCTTTATTGCCCGCGGCGGCAGAATACCCGCACCGGTAAGGAGCCTGACCAACTAATGCGCAAGCAGCAGCGTGATGAAATATTAAAAGTACTTGAAGAAACATATAAAGATACCAAAACAGCGCTTAATTACAATTCGCCGTTTGAACTTTTGGTTGCGGTAATTATGTCTGCCCAGTGTACTGATGAACGTGTCAACAAAATTACTGCACGCATCTTTCCTAAATATAATACGCCCGAAAAAATGGGCGCGCTTACGCAGGAAGAACTGGAAAACAAAATCCGCGACTGCGGCCTTTTCCGCGCCAAAGCCAAAAACCTTCTGGCAACCTGCCATATGCTGGTGCAGGAATACAACAGCACCGTGCCCGATACCATTGAAAAGCTGATGACGCTGCCGGGCGTCGGCAAAAAAACGGCCAATGTAATAGCAAGCATTATTTACAATGTGCCGGCCATTGCCGTAGATACGCATGTTTTCCGCGTTTCGCACCGGCTTGGGCTTGCAAAGGGTGCAGACCCGCTTGCAACCGAAAAAGAACTGCAAAAGGCCATACCCATGGAAAAATGGAGCGATGCCCATCACTGGCTTATCTGGCACGGCCGCAAAATTTGCAAAGCGCGCAAACCACTGTGCAGCGAATGTATGCTGACAGAGCTGTGCCCTTATAAAGAAAAGAATTTTGCAAAATAACGCCAAATAAAAACTCCCGAAGTTTACCGCTTCGGGAGTTTTGCTGTATATGGCTATTTCTTTCTGTCTGTGGGCGTAACGCTTATTTCAAAAAGCCTGTCCCACGGAAAACCTACTTTGAATTTAAAATCTTCGGTAAAGGGGTATTTGCGTGCAAGCTCATCGCAGATATCCTGCGCCAGCGCAGAAACATGCTTTTTGGAAGCGCCGAGCTTGTAAACTTCTTCGCTGCTGCCGCTGCGTTCCAAAAAGTCCGTGGCATCACGCCGCGCGTTCGATTGGTAAAACCAGTCGTCAACAAGGCGCAGACGCATCAGCAGTGCGTTGTCCTCCGCGCTTATCTGCGGGGCTAAAATTCCCTGGGCAATGGCAAAGCCAATGGTGTTGTCGGCGGTATTCCAGCCGTTATACGCAGTAAGCTTTTCCAAATTGCCGCGGTTGGCAAATTCGTTCATAAAGCCGTTATCGGCACCGTTGGAATATGTAACGTCTGCCAGTGAAACCCTTGTGCCGCTGTTTAAAAATTTTTCCAGCTCGCCAATATATTTTTTGTCGCGCGGCGAGGCGAAAAACTGGTTGCTTGGCGCGGTGGAATCCATCATTACGCCGTCTTTGGGCGTGTTAACTGCCAAAATAAAATCGGCTTCGGCGGCGTTAACGGTGGGGCGTGCATCGGCAACAAGTATTTGTTCCGGTACGGATTCGCCAAGCGTACTGTCGGAATACTGCGGAATTGTGGTGCGCCCTGTTCCTTCGGCATAATAGGTATAAACAAGCGGGTGCTCGCGGTTCTTTTCGTTAACGGCGCGTGTTAAAAGCAGCATGCCAAGCTGGTCAACGCCCGGTATAATCTGAAAAATCTGGTCGGAAAGCGCAAAAGCATCGCGCTTTATGTAACGCGCTTCCATATGCGTTGCTGAAAGCGGCGCATTGTCATCCTTGCCTATGGCAAGATAATGAAAACGGTATTTTGCGGTAAGCTCCGTAAGTGATTTATTAACATGGTAGTTTTTTAAACGCCTTTGCAGCCAGTCATTCAAGTCAGCCTGCGGCAGGTTGTTTTTTATGGCCTGCTTTGCAAGGCTTTCGCGCAGCGTTAAACCGGTGGTATCCTCTTTATCCAAAAGTTCGGAATAACGGAAAATGGCAGGCCCGATTTTGCTGTAATACGGCGGTTCAACATTGCCGTAGCTTGCACGCGGCGTGCGCATTAATGTGGAATACACATAAAGCGGCATGGGCAGCCTTTCGCGCAGCATTTCCAAACGCTGGACACGTGCCTGCAAGGTTGTTTCGTCAAAAAAATGCGTGCGGCTGGCAACCAGCCCGCCGTAAATAAGCGCGTCCGAAGATATTACTGCCGCATCGGCGTCAGGCGCGTTTTCTACCAGCCATTGCCAAAGCTTGTCTGGGTCGCCGTTGCGGTCTGCCGAAGCAAGGTATTTTTCCGGCGGCGTCAGTATTTCATAACCGGCAGCCTGTAAATTTTTTACAGGGTAGCTGTAAGTAACAGGCCTGTCATCAAGCGGAATATAAATAAACGTGCCCTTGTATTTTTCTTTTGCCTGTACGCCCGGCACCATTAAAAAAGTACACAGCGCGGCAAATAATATTTTCAGCATGGCTTTATAAAATTTAAAACGCATTTAACCATCTCCACCAAACATTTTTACATTGCCTTGTATTATTATAAATTTATTTACGTTTTTTTTCCAGTTAAAAAATTTATTTGCTAAAGGTTTGACAACTGCTGCCCTGATGCTTATAATATAGTAGTAAATCAATATTACATCAGTAATGCGAAGGAAAAGGCATTTAAAGCGGCCTTACAGAAAAAACTGCCTTGGCTGAGAGCAGTTGGGAACGGTAATTGCCAAACCACCTTCAAACTATGCCCCGAAACAGCAGTAGGCGGCATCGTATACCGGCGTTAACGGTTAACTAAGAGGGCTGCCCAAGCAGCCAATTAGGGTGGAACCGCGGATAACTCCGTCCCTTACATAAGGGATGGAGTTTTTTATTTTATTCAGGAGGTAAGATTATGGTTAAAGTTACTTTAAAAGACGGCAGCGTAAGGGAATACGAAGATAACGTAACCTTGCTTGAAGTTGCCAAAAGCCTTTCTCAAAAACTTGGCAAGCAGGCTTTGCTTGCTGTTGTAGATGGACAGAACAAAGACCTGTCCGATAAGCTGAGCCATGATGCCAGCGTAGAATTTGTTGTGCCTGAAAGCGAAGAAGGCCTGCACGCTATCCGCCATACTGCGGCGCATGTAATGGCACAGGCTATTCAGCACCTGTTCCCGGATGTAAAATTTGCCATTGGCCCTGCCATTGCCAACGGATTTTATTACGACCTTGACAGCGAGCACGTTTTCACTCCGGAAGATTTGGCCGCTATCGAAAAAGAAATGGCAAAAATCATTAAAGCCAACATTCCTTTGGTAAGGGCAGAAATTCCCCGTGCCGAAGCACTGAAAATGTTTGAGGAGAAAAACGAAAAATATAAGGTAGAACTTATTAACGATTTGCCGGAAGACGCAATCATCAGCACCTATACCCAGGGCGATTTTACCGATTTGTGCGCAGGCCCGCACTGCCCTTCCACCGGCCGTGTTAAAGCCTTTAAGCTGCAAAGCATTGCCGGCGCTTACTGGCGCGGCGACGAGCATAATAAAATGCTCCAGCGTATTTACGGCACCGCTTTCCCCAGCAAAGAAGAACTTGATGCTTACCTGCACATGCTGGAAGAAGCCGCCAAGCGCGACCACCGCAAACTCGGCAAAGAACTCGATTTGTTCAGTATTCAGGATGAAGGCCCGGGCTTCCCGTTCTTCCATCCCAACGGCATGATTATTAAAAACACCCTTATTGATTACTGGCGCGAAGTACACCGCCGCTACGGTTACTACGAAATTCAGACCCCGATGATTCTTTCCCGCACTTTGTGGGAACGCAGCGGGCACTGGGACCATTACCGCGACAATATGTACTTCACTAAAATTGATGAAGCCGATTACGCCGTAAAACCGATGAACTGCCCCGGCGGCATGCTGTTTTACCGCACTCATCCGCACAGCTACCGCGAACTGCCGCTGCGCGTTGGCGAACTTGGCCTTGTACACCGCCACGAACTGAGCGGTGCTCTGCATGGCCTGTTCCGTGTACGCTGCTTTACGCAGGATGATGCTCACATCTTTATGATGCCCGAACAGATTAAAGATGTTATTCAGGAAACCATCCGCCTGTTTGACGAAGTATATGCAACCTTCGGCTTGAAATACCATGCAGAACTTTCTACCCGCCCGGATGACAGCATGGGTGATGACGAAACCTGGGAAAAAGCAACCAACGGCCTTAAAGCCGCTATGGAAGACTTTGGCCTGCCGTACACTGTTAACGAAGGTGACGGCGCATTCTACGGCCCGAAAATTGACTTCCACCTTACCGACTCCATCGGACGCACCTGGCAGTGCGGCACCATTCAGCTTGATATGCTGCTGCCGGAAAAATTCGATTTAACCTACACCGGCGAAGACGGCTTAAAACACCGCCCGGTAATGATTCACCGCGTTGCCTACGGTTCTATTGAACGCTTTATCGGCATTTTAATTGAACACTATGCCGGTGCATTCCCCGCATGGCTTGCTCCGTGCCAGGTCCGCATTCTGCCGATTACCGACAAACAGCATGACTACGCACAAAAACTGTACGATAAAATGTTTAAACTTGGTTTGCGCGTACACGTGGATGACCGCAACGAAAAAATCGGTTACAAAATCCGTGAAGCACAAATGCAGAAAACTCCGTACATGCTTGTAATTGGCGAAAAAGAAGTTGAAAACGGCACCGTTGCAGTACGCCGCCGCGGTGAAGGCGACATTGGCGCTATGAATCAGGATGAATTTATCGCTATGCTGCAAAAAGAAATTGCAGAGAAAAAATAATAAGGCATAAAATAAAAATCGCTGTACTTTTTGGTACAGCGATTTTTTTATATAAGCAGCAAATCAGCGCTTAAAATAAAACCTAATTTAAGCAATATTGCCGCGCAAGTTTTTTAAGGCCTGCTTATGGTGCTTGGTAACCATGGCAGGCGAACAGTTTAACAGCTCGGCAGCTTCCCTGCTGCTGTAACCCTTTATGTAAAGCGCTTCAATAGTCTGCCGTTGTTTTGCGGTTAACTTATTAAGCGCTAAATTTAATAAAATACCTAATTCCTCACGTTCAATAACATCGTTGCTGAACCCGGCGTCTTCTGCCTCATTATCGGGCAGGAGCGCTTTTTTATTTTCATCCGCCCATACTTTCTTCACTTCATCGTAAAGTGCAAAGTGAATTCTGCACCTTACGTACCCGGCAAAATGTTCATAATCAGCTCCGTTGTATGTTAATACAAGCTCAATAAATTTTAACCTTGCAAGGCTTAAACCCTCCTCAAAACCAAGGGCATTGTAAAACATATCGCGGCGCATTTCGCTGCGGAACAATGGTTCAAAAGATATGCAAAGTTTTTCCAAAGCCTGCTTGTCACCATTTTGGGCGGCAGTAATTAAATTTTTGGTTTCATTTGCCAAAGTGGTAAAAGTTTTGCGCTGTACGGTTTTAGGTATAATATCCATCTCCGGCACGGCAGATTTAGGCTTTGGCGTTTCAGGTACCGCATTAGTAAATAAAAAGTTTTTTCTGTTTTGGTAATTATTCAAAAATAAACCCCCTGTTAAAATAATAAGCCGTTTAGCGGTGCGCACCTAAAAATCGGCGTAAGCAAGATTATAACCGAAAGCTTGGCAGTTTGTAAAGAGTTTGTTGAAAAAATTTGTAAAAATAAAAAAGTGTGAATTAACACAAACCAGGTTACCAGTTGGCAAGATACGTAAAAGAAAGACACAAAGTTAAAGTAAGGTCTTGCCGGGGGGGAGAATGTGGTATAATTTTAGCGATAGCTGATTTGTATGTTTTTATATAAATTGGCGAAAAACTTTGAAAGGAAGTTGTAAAGATGAAAAGTAAATTAACATTAAGTACTTTAATGGCGTGCTTGATTGTGGGTAATGTAGGTTTTGCTGCTGTAACTGAAGTTAATGGCACAACAGAAAATTTAAGCGCTGGTAATTATCAGGGCATTAAAGTGACTAATAACGGTGTAGTAAACATTGAGGCTACAAATGGCGAAGTTGTGTTTGCGGGGAAAGAAGTAGAAACAAATTTGTACTATAAAATAGATAGTGAAAAAAAATATATTACAACTGGATTATATGTTGATAAAGGCAATGTAAATATTAATGCTGATAAATTAATTTTTAATTCTCTTGAACAAGTTGATACAAATGATTATGCAGGTCTTCTCAAGTATAATGGTTATTTTGGTGGGGATACCACTACTAATATAAATGCTAATGAGTTATATATAGGTAGTTCAGAAAAAGACGTAGATAACGGATTTCAGTTCAAAGGTCCTAATAATCAATTGAATATTAATACAGATAAATTTATTGCATATGTTGGTGGTACCTTAATAAATGCACAAGGAGATAAAAGTGGAACATCTGTTGTAAATTTTGGTACTGCCAACGATAGAATTGGATATTTTGAAGCGCATGCTACTTGGGCTGAAGGAGAAACGTCTCTTGCAATTTTGCAAACTAATGAAGGAAATACTATTAATTTATACGCAGATACTGCTATATTGGATGGTTCGCATGATAAAATTGGCGGTGTTATCGGTTCTGGAAGTTACGGCACGGTAAATGTTGATACTAAAGATTTAATTATCGATGGCAATATTTGTGGAACTTACGGAACAACAAAATATCCCGATAAAGAATTTTTAATTAATATTAAAACAGATAATTTAAACATGGTAGGCGATATTAATGTCGGTAGTTTAGAAAAAAATGATGCGGTTATTAAGAGCGATTTTAACAGAGATACGAAAGTAAATATTACTGTAACGGAAAACGCCAATATTACCGGCGATATTTATGTTTATGGCAATGATTATGACAGTAAAGATGATGACAGCATTTTAAATATTGATTTTCAAAATAATGCTGTTTTAACCGGTGAAATAAATGTAGAGGGTACGTTGGGAACAGTTAACCTTGGCGGCAATGCTGATATGACTTCTTCCAGCGGCGTTTATAATGTTAGTAAAGGCGGCAATGTAAATTTTACCGGCGGTACTTGGGCAGTTAATGAATGGTCTGGCGATAACGGCGGTAATATCAATGTTGGCGAAAATGCAACTTTAAATATTAATAATACTATTACAGTGGCAGACGCTGTAATTAATGGTGATGTTGTTATAGATACAGATAAAGTTACTGGGGAAGCAATTACCGCAACCAATAACGCAACATTAAATAAAAATGCGAATGTAATTCTTACAAATGTCGAAGCAGGTGAAACAATTAAAACGAGTTTATTTGGTGGTGCTGGAAGTGATGAGCTAAATAAGCAGGCTGTTTCGCAAATGAAAACTGATAACTTAATGCAGAATGTTACTACTGAGGACGGTAAAATTGTTATCGGTGTTGCCGATGCTTCAAAAGTTTTGCCGGATGTTGTTTTAGGTGGCATTGTTACTGGATTAACAGCAAATAATATTCATAACGATTTCTTTGACGATGTTTTAAAATCCGGTGACGCCGCTAAAACAACAGCCGCCCTTAACAGCGTTGCCAACATGGGCGAACTGGCAGGCGTTAACCACGGCACTTACAGTATGAGCAACCAAATGACTGACGCTGTTGCCGACCATTTAAGCATTGCAACCCACGGCGAACAGGATAAAGACATCTGGGCACATTACATCCATAACAAAGAAGATATTGACGGCATGAACTTTGGCGGCGTTGACGGCAGCTACGAAGCACAGTACAACGGCATTGTAGTTGGCAGTGACCTGTACAAAAACGGTAAAACTACCGCAGGCATTGCTTTAAGCTATGCTGATGGCAACATTAACGGCAGCAATTTTGCAAGCAGCACTAAAAATGAAGCTGAATACTATGGCGCAAGCCTGTACGGCCGCATTGATAACGGCAACAGCGCAATTCTTGGCGATATCAGCTACATGCACAGCGATAACGATATTACCCAAAACAACAGCGGTCACGAAATTACAGCTTCTGCCGACGCTGACGCTTTCAGCATTGGTATCCGTGCAGAACAGGCTTATGAAGCAGGTGCAGGTAAATTTGTACCGTATGCTGGTATCCGCTATATGCACCTTGGCGCGGGCGATTACAGCAACAGCCTTGGTATGGAATACAATGCCGATGACCAGAACCTGTGGCTCCTGCCGGTTGGCGTAACTTACAGCGCAGAAGTGCAGAGCGGTGACTGGACGGTTAAACCGATTGCAGAAGTTGGCTATGTATGGACGATGGGCGACCGTGATACTGACCAGACTGTAAGCCTGAACGGCGCAAGCGATACTTTCGGTTTTGAAACTGCTGACAGCGGAAGCTTTATCGGCAGACTTGGCATCGAAGCTGAAAAATCTGATGTAACTTACGGTTTAAGCTACGAATATCAGAAAGGCGATACCGTTAAAGCCAATAAATGGATGGTAAACCTTACATACAGCTTTTAATTAAATAGTGTAGATATAAAATAAGAAAGATTTGTACTGTGAGGCATTAGCTAAAAACAGCGGCGGCTGAATTTAGGGAACTTTGTACGGGAGTCCGGTGCTGTGCCCGGACGGAATCGGAGAAGCCGCAGTATTTTAGCTAAGCCGAACAGTGCAAACTTTCTTATTTTTTACTGTATTTTAATATTATGTTATACCTAAAAAGATGATAATTATGGCAAAAGTACCTTTTAACGAAGCAAAATTTAAGCAAATTGCCGGTAACTGCACGGCAGAATACGTTAACTATATGCCACGCGGTAAAAACGGTATGCGCTGCTGGGAAATTAAAGCACAGAAGCCTGACGGTGATTACATGGTGGTAGTTTTATGTGATTACGGTTATAAGGTTAACGGCAAAACGGTAGAAATAAAGCCTTTTACCGAGCGTGCTGGGCGCAACGAAGAAATTTACCGCCTGTACAATGAAGAAGGTTTATCACAATTGTTTTTGGCAAATTTGTTTAATATGAGCCAGCCTTCCGTATCGCTGATTGTTAAACAGATGAAAGAAAAATAATTTTTACCGGCACCTTAAAGTTTAAAATGGCTTTTAAGGTGCTTTTTTTATTGATGCCAGAAAACGGAATTTTTTATTATTTTTGCGATATGAACAAATATTTTACAAAAAAATAAATAATTATTATTGATTAAATGCGCGGACTGTGTTATACTTAAATCATCAAGAAAGTGTTTCCAAAAAAAGGAGGATTTTAATATGAAGAAAAAAGTTTACAAAGCATTTAACGAGCAGGTTCAGGCTGAATTATATTCTGCATATATGTATCTGGCAATGAGCCTTGATATGGAAGCCAAAAATTTTAAAGGCATGGCACACTGGCTGAAAGCACAGTATGAAGAAGAACGTGAGCATGCTTTTAAATTAATGGGCTTTATGCAGGATTGCGGCGAAAAACCGGAACTGCTTGCTATTGAAGCACCGGCTGCTGATTACGGCACTCCGCTGGAACTGTTCAAAAAAGTTCTGGAACATGAAAAATATGTTACTTCCCGCATTCACGATATGTATGAAGTAGCTTTGGCAGAAAAAGATTATGCTGCCCAGAGCCATTTGAAATGGTTTATTGACGAACAGGTTGAAGAAGAAGCCAGCGCTTCCGAAATTGTTGAAAAACTGCAAATGGTTGGCGATAATGTTGGCGGCCTGTTCATTATTGACGGTCAGCTCGGCGCAAGAAAATAATTAAATAATTTGTTGACAAGGCTGCATGGTTGTGTTATTATATTCGGGTAACAAAGTAGAAGCCGCTCGCTTCTCACCTTGCAGCTATGCTCGACAGGGTTGGATATGTACTAACGCGGGTGGATTTGTTCTGCCCGCTTTTCTTTTTGACTGAAATATTTTGGAGGTGACTTGTCATAGCTAAGGAAAACTTGCGTATCAATGAAGAAATTCGGGCACGTGAAGTGCGCGTTATCGGCAGCGATGGCGAACAGCTCGGAATTATGTCCGGCCGCGAAGCCCAGCAGCTTGCTTATGAAAAACATCTCGACCTGGTGGAAATTGCACCTACTGCCAAACCGCCTGTGTGCCGGATTATGGATTACGGCAAGTATCGTTACGAGCAGCAGAAACGCGAAAAAGAGTCTCGTAAGAAACAGAAAACATTTGACATTAAAGAAGTTAAGCTGCGCCCCGGCATTGAAGAACATGACTTTAACGTTAAGTTTAAAAATGCCGTGCGTTTCTTAGAAGATGGCGACAAAGTAAAGGTTACCATTATGTTCCGCGGACGTGAGCTTTCGCATCCGGAACTGGGTGAAGTTCTTTTAAACAAAATGGCTGCCCAGCTTAAAGAGATGGCAGTTGTTGAAAGACAGCCCAAACTTGAAGGCAAAAACATGATTATGATAGTTGCGCCGAAACCGAGTAAATAAGGAGGATTTTTTAAATGAAGTTGAAAATGAAAACCCGCAGAGCTGCTGCAAAACGTTTCAAAAAAACCGCTTCCGGTGAATTTAAACGTGCCAAAGGTTATAAGAGCCATATTCTTGAGAAAAAAGCTCCTGCCCGCAAGAGAAATCTGCGCAAAGCTACTTTAGTGCATAAAACTGACCATGAACGCGTAGTTAAAATGCTGCCGTATGCATAATTAGTGGAGTTAAGGGAGGATATTACTAATGGCAAGAATTAAAGTTGGTGTAACTGCACACCGCCGTCATAAACATATTTTAAAACTGGCTAAAGGTTACCGCGGAGCTAAACATTTACAGTTCAAAAAAGCTAACGAAACTGTAATGAAAGCATTGAGCTATGCACGCCGCGACCGCCGTGCTAAAAAACGCGAGTTCCGCCGTTTGTGGATTGCCCGTATCAATGCTGCAACCCGTGCTAACGGCATGAGCTACAGCCGCTTTATCTGCGGCCTTACCAAAGCAGGCATTCAGCTTGACCGTAAGGTTTTGGCAGATATGGCAATTTTCGATGCAGCTGCATTTGCAAAACTGGTTGAAACCGCTAAAGCTGCTCTGTAATTTATAAGCATTAAAGGACCAACGTTTTACCGCGTTGGTCTTTTTTATTTGTGTAAAAATTTGCAAAAATTTCATAATTTGGTATAATACGTGGTAACAGCCGTAATGGCTTTAATAATAAAAATTTTAGCAAAAAGTTTTTAAATGAGGTGAGTATACCTTGGGGCGTGAAAATAAGTTTTTGCGTTGGATTGGGCAGGCTTTTAACGGCAGCCAGATGGTGGCATTAAGCTTTATGCTGCTTATTTTGGCCGGCGCGTTTTTGTTTATGCTGCCAATTTCCACGCAGGACAGGCAGGGCCTTGCTTTTCTTGATGCGCTGTTTACGGCAACATCGGCTTCGTGCGTAACGGGGCTGACGGTTATCGACGTTGGCAACCAGCTTTCATGGTTCGGCAAAATGGTGCTGATTGCGCTGATACAAATCGGCGGCCTTGGCATTATGACGATGACGACGCTGGTAATGGTTATTGCCGGGCGCAAGGTTAGCCTGCGTGAGCGTCTGTTTTTGCAGGAATCTATGAACCAGACGGAAATATCCGGCGTTGTACGCATTGCGCTGAACATTATTAAGTATACGCTTGTAATAGAGTTCTTTTTTGGCACAATTCTGGCGGCGCATTTTGCTTTTGTTAAGGATATGGGCTGGATTGGCGTTGTTTACGGTTACTGGCATTCGGTATCGGCCTTTTGTAATGCCGGTTTTGACCTGATGGGCGATTATAAGAGCCTTATTGATTATCACGGCGATATCGTTATTAATTTAAGCATTGCGCTTTTGATTACTCTCGGCGGCCTTGGTTTTATGGTGCTGGAAGATTTAAAGCGCGGCTGGAACTGGGAACGTTTTTCGCTGCATACCAAAATAGTGCTTTTAACAAGCGTTGGCTTAAACGTTGTGGGCACTTTGCTTTTATGGGGCTTTGAATCGAACAATCCGTATACTTTGGGCAATATGAGCATGTTCGACAGCTGGATGGCGGCGTTTTTCCAGGCGGTGTCATCCCGTACTGCCGGTTTTAATACCGTTGATTTAATGCATCTGCATGACAGCAGCTTGTTTGTGCTGATTATCTGGATGTTTATCGGTGCGGGCAGCGGTTCTACCGGCGGCGGCATTAAAACAACCACGTTTATTGTACTGATGGCGTCGTTATGGTATATGCTGAAAGGCCAGCGTGATGTGGTTATGTTTGGCAGGCGCATTGATGAAAAGATTGTTGACAAATCGTTTGTAATTACTGTACTGTGCCTTATCTGGGTGCTTTTTGCCACCATGATGCTTTTGGTAATAAATAACGGGCGTTATCCGTTTATAGATATTTTGTTTGAGGTTGTTTCCGGGTTCGGTACGGTAGGTTTGGGTATTGGCATTACGCCCGACTGGCAGCCGTTTGGCAAATGGATTTTAATTTTAACCATGTATATCGGCCGTATCGGTATTTTAACTTTTATTTTGAGTTTCTTAAGTTCCGGTACCAACAAAATAAGGTATCCGTCGGAACATATCAACATAGGTTAATGGGGTGTAAATAATGGCAAAAAACAATAAACAAAAACAGTTTGCGGTGCTTGGACTGGGGCGCTTCGGCACCAGCGTTGCACTTACGCTGCACGAGCTTGGCTACCAGGTTTTGGGCGTTGACAGTGATGAAGAAATTGTGCAGGATTTGTCGCACGAGCTGACGCATGTTGTAAGTGCGGATGCTTCTGACGAAAACACCCTGCGCAGCCTTGGCATTAATAACTACGAGGTTGTTATTGTAGGCATCGGCCCGCTTGAAGACAACCTTTTAACAACGCTGAACCTTAAGGAAATGGGCGTGCCGTTTGTTGCCGTAAAAGCAACCAGTGCCGTACACGGCAAAATGCTTGAAAAAATCGGCGCCGATAAAATTATTTACCCTGAACGCGATATGGGCAAGCGCGTTGCCCATAACCTTATTTCCAGCAGCATTGTTGACTACATTGAAATGAGCAACAACATCAGCCTTATGAGTACGAATATTCCTCATTCGCTGGTTGGCAAAAACCTTATCGAATCCGATTTGCGCAAACGTTACAATGTTAACGTTGTTGCCATCAAGCACGAAGGCGTAACTTATATTAACCCGAAACCGACGCAGGTTTTGGAAGAAGGCGACGAGATGATTGTTATTGGCGAGCATCAGAACATTAAAGCCTTAGAGGAAATTGTTTAATGAAAGAGATTACAAGCCTTGGCAACGCCGTTGTTAAGGATGTGTGCAATTTAAAACAGAAAAAGTACCGCGAACGCAGCGGCAGTTTTGTTGTTGAAGGGCTGCGCGCCGTTGAAGAAGCGGTGCGTTATGCCGCTGTGCAGAAGATTTTTGCCGTGCCGGATGCTGCAAATAACAGGCTGGCGCAGCTTTTGGCTGACGCTGCCGCAAAAAATATTGAGCTTTACAGCGTAACGGAACAGGTTATGAAAAAAATGAGCGACACGGAAGCACCGCAGGGTGTTTTGGCGGTGTGCAGCAAGCCGCAGGGTTTTATAGTGGCAGACGGTACTGTGCTTGTGCTTGACCGTGTGGCTGACCCCGGCAATGTCGGCACATTAATCCGTACGGCGGAAGCGGCAGGTATTGCAGCCGTTGTTTTGCTGGCGGGCTGCGCCGATGCTTATGCGCCTAAAACAGTGCGTTCCACCATGGGCTCGCTTTTGCGCATGCCTGTTGTGTGCGATATGCCGGAAGCTGAGTTTACCGGCTGGGCGCATAAAAACAATTACGAAATTATGGTTACCTGCCTTGACGGCGCACAAAACCTGTATGAGACGGAGCTTTGCGCGCGCACGGCCATAGTTGTGGGAAGCGAGGCTTACGGCGCTTCGGAAAGCTTAAAGGCTGCCGCTGCCAAAAGGGTGTTTATACCTATGCAGGGCAGGGCAGAATCGCTTAATGCGGCAGTGGCAGGGGGCATAGTTATGTTTGAAGCCATGCGCCGCCGTCTTGCAACAAAATAAAGGCTGTGTTATAATAATACACGTCAATTTATAAAATTTGTGCTATGAAAAAGAGAGTAGGCATAAACTGCGACGCAGAGAGCAGGGCCATGGCTGAAAGCCCCGTGATACAGGTTGTGCCGAAGTTCACTTTGGAGCATCCGTTTTGAAAATAAGTAGGAACGGCGTTTGCCGCGTTAAGGCGTTATGAGGTACAAAACAGGGTGGTACCGCGGAAGTTATGCAGCTTTCGCCCCTTTGAAGGGGCGGAGGCTTTTTTATTTTTACCGCCTGCCCCTGAATGCTGAATTTTGGGAGGTTAAGTATGAGAGAAGAACTGCAAGCACTTAAAGAGCAGGCGCTTAAAGAGCTGGAAACAGCTGCAAGCGTGGACGCGCTGAAAGATTTGCGCGTTAAGTATCTTGGCAAAAAAGGCCATATGACTGACATCCTGCGCGGCATGGGCAGCCTGCCGGCAGAAGAAAGACCGAAAATCGGCCAGATTGTAAACGAAGTAAAAAAGGTTTTGGAAGAAGCCATTGCCGCCAAAGCCGAAGTTTTGGAAGCTGAAGCATTAAAACAGCGCCTTGCCAGCGAAAAGGTTGACATTACGCTGCCCGGCCGCAAACCGCAGTGCGGGCATTTGCACCCTATTACGCTGACGATGCGCGAAATTAAAAAGATTTTTATGCGCATGGGCTTTGAAGTTCTGGAAGGGCCGCAGATTGAAAGCGATTACTATAACTTTGAAGCATTGAACCTGCCGAAAGATCATCCGGCAAGGGACATGCAGGATACTTTTTATATTACCGAAGATATTTTGCTGCGTACGCAGACTTCGCCTATGCAGGCGCGCAAAATGCAGGCAAGCGTACCGGATTCCCCAATCCGCATGATTTCGCCGGGTACCGTATACCGCAACGACTATGACGCAACCCATTCGCCTATGTTCCATCAGGTTGAAGGTTTGGTGCTGGGCAAGGATATCAGCCTTGCCGATTTAAAGGGCACACTGGAAACCTTCTGCAAGGAAATGTTCGGCAGCAGCGTAAGCATCCGCCTGCGCCCGAGTTATTTCCCGTTTACCGAACCGAGTGCGGAAGTTGATATTTCCTGCGTTATCTGCGGCGGCAAGGGCTGCCGTGTGTGCAAAAACAGCGGCTGGCTGGAAATTTTAGGCAGCGGCATGGTACACCCCAACGTACTGCGCATGAGCGGCTACGACCCCGAAAAAACCAGCGGCTATGCCTTTGGTATGGGCGTAGAACGTATTGCCATGCTTAAATACGGCATTGACGATTTGCGTTTGTTCTTTGAAAATGATTTGCGGTTCATCCGCCAGTTTAAATAAGGAGGGGTACCATGTTAGCATCTGTTGATTGGCTTAAACAATATGTAGATATTGATGTCACTCCTGAGGAGCTGGCAGAAAAACTGACACGCGTAGGGCTGGAGGTTGAAAGCGTAAACCATCTCGGTGAAGGGCTGGAAGGCGTTGTTACCGGCAAAGTAACGCATATCGAGCGCCATCCTAATTCTGACCATTTGTGGATTTGCAAAATGGATGTCGGCGGGCCGGAAATTCTGCAGATTTTAACCGGTGCGCAGAACGTTCATCAATATGATATGGTGCCGGTAGCAGTTATCGGCTCTCATCTGCCGAACGGCATGACGCTTAAAAAAGCAAAAATGCGCGGCCTTGATTCCTTTGGCATGCTGTGCAGCGCGGCTGAACTTGGCATTGACGCCAAACTTTTGCTGCCGGAACAGCGCGAAGGCATTTTCATTCTGCCGCCGGATACTCCGGTTGGCGTGGATATTAAAAAAGTGCTCGGCCTTGACGACGTAGTGCTTGATATTGACCTTACCGCCAACCGCGGTGACTGCACCAACATTATCGGCCTGGCGCGCGAAGCTGCTGCCGTGCTTGGCAAAGAACTGCGCATGCCGGATATGAGCGTTAAGGAAGCTGCCGGCGGCAGTGCTGCTGATATGGCTGCCATTGAAGTTGATGCCAAAGATTTGTGCAGCCGTTTTGCAGTGCGCGTATTGAAAAACATTAAAATCGGGCCCAGCCCGGAATGGATGCAGAAGCACCTGCGTGCCTGCGGTATGCGCCCGATAAGCAATGTTGTTGACGTTACCAACTATGTAATGCTGGAACTCGGACAGCCGATGCATGCTTATGATTATGACAAGGTAGGCGGGCATAAACTTATTGTGCGCCGTGCCGCAGACGGTGAAAAACTGGTAACATTGGACGGGCAGGAACGCATTTTAACCCCGGACATGATTACCATTGCCGACCCTGACCATGCTGTTGGCCTTGGCGGCGTTATGGGCGGTTTGGAAACCGAAGTTACCGGCGAAACCGTTAACGTAATGCTGGAAGCCGCAACCTTTAACGGGCCTTCCATCCGCCGTACTTCCAAAGCGCTGGGGCTGCGCAGTGAAGCCTCCGGCCGTTTTGAACGCGGTGTAGATACGGTGCTGAACCATAATGCTTTAAACCGCGCCGTACACCTGTTGGAACAGATGGGTGCCTGCGAAACGGTTTGCGGCATCGTAGAAGATTATCCAGAAGAAGTTAAACCTGCCGTTATCCGCGTAACGCCGCAGGCTATTAACAGCCGTATCGGCGTGGAAATTGCCGCTGAAGAAATGGTAGATATTCTTAAAAAATTACAGTTCGGCGTGGAATATGACGGCGGCGTATTAACCGTTACCGCTCCTTCCTGGCGTTATGACATCAGCTGCGATGCCGATATCAGCGAAGAAATTGCCAGAATGCATTCTTATGACAAGATTGAATCGCATAATCCGGATTTGCCGCTGGTACAGGGCCGTCAGGCTGTAATTGACGATGTATGCGAAGAAATTGAGGATTATCTTGTTGCTGCCGGTTTGAACGAAGTTATGACTTACAGCTTCATTAACCCCAATTCTTTTGATAAAATTCTGCTGGACGAAGCAGACAGCCGCCGCGGCGCAATTGAACTGATGAATCCGCTGAGCGACGAATTTAAGGTAATGCGTACCAGCATGCTGCCGGGGATGCTTAATACGGCAGCTTATAATCAGGCCCGCCAGGCAGAATCCGTTAAGATTTTTGAAATAGGCAAGGTATTTTTGCCAAAGGCTCTGCCGCTTAAAGAACTGCCGGAGGAAAAACCGGTTTTATGTGCCGTACTTGCAGGAAGACGCAGCAGCCTTAACTGGACGGAAAACAAAGACGAAGTTGATTTTTACGATATGAAGGGCGCCGTGGAAGGCCTTTTGGAAAATTTGCAGATTGCAGGCGCGAAATATGTGCCGGTAGCTCAGCCTTACCTGCACCCCGGCAAGAGCTGTGCCGTTGAATACGAAGGCAGGGTAATTGGCTGGTTCGGTGAACTGCACCCGACCGTTGCCGGAAACTACGGCCTTAACGGCAGCGTATGCGTGCTGGAACTGGAAGTTGAACCGCTTGTTGCAAGTGCATCCCATGTGCCGCAGTTTGTACATCTGCCCAAATATCCTGCAACCTCGCGCGATATTGCGGTTGTTGTACCGCTGGAGGTTGCCATGGAAGAACTGGAGGCAGTTATCCGCGCTAACGCGGGCAGCCTGCTGAAACAGGTAAAAGTATTTGACGTTTACACCGGTAAACAGGTGGAAGCAGGTTATAAATCTATGGCGTTCAACTTAACCTTCCAGGCAGACGACCGTACTTTAACGGATGAAGAAATTGATGCCGTTATTAAAAATGTTGTAGAAAAAGTTGGCGAAGCCTACAAAGCTAAATTGAGAGATTAATTTTAATATTCATGGCAAAGTGCCGCCGGGTTTATTCCGGCGGTTTTTGCTGTTTTAAGGCAAATTTTAAAAGCCTGTGCCCTAAAAGTTGCCGCGGCGGCGATAAAAGTTTATAATTAATTTAAAAGAACACGGAAAGAAGGTGCGTTTATGAAACTTTATGTATGGCGCCATAACAAAACCTACCATAGCCACAGCATGATACAGGAACCCTGCGTTAACACGGAATTTTACCTTGATGCCATTGCCATTGTGGCGGCAGAAAGCCTTGAAGAAGCGCTTAAACTGTTGGAGGAGCAGCATAAAGGCTGGCGCACGGAGGATTTGCGTGAACTTGAACCTACTGTTTACAGTCTTGATGAAGGTAAAGTTATTTTTACCGAACTGAGAGGCTCAATCGCCTAAAAGGAGTGTAAAAATGCCGGCAGAAATTGAAATGAAACTTAATATTGGGGCGGAGGCTTTGCAAAAACTGCTTGCTTCTCCGCTTGTAGCGGATAAAATTATCGGCGGCAGCGAAGCCGTACACCACCTTGAAACTTCGTATTACGATACGCCGTCTTTTAAACTGATGCACAGCGGCATTGCTTACCGCGTGCGCAAAAACGGCACTAAATACGAAGCCACCATAAAAACGGAAAAAGAAGCTCACGGCGGGTTTTCCAGCCGCAACGAATATAATGTTGATTTGCCTGACGGCAAGCCTGTTTTGCAGGGGTTTAAAGAAGAAGGCTTTGATACGGATTTGGAAAAACTTATTGCCGGTGAGCCGCTTGTAAAACTGTTTACCGTTGATGTTGAGCGCAGGCTGTGCCTGCTTAAAATAAGCGCGGCTACAACGGTGGAACTGGCGGTTGACCGCGGCAAAATTGTTTCCGGCATAACCGGAAATGAATGTGCCGTTAACGAAACGGAACTGGAAATTAAAAGCGGTACCAAAGAAGACCTGCTTGCCTATTCCGGGCAGATTGCAAAACTGGTGCCTGTAACACCGGAAAAACGCAGCAAATATGAGCGCGGCATGAAGCTGTGCGGCATAAATTTAACAAGGCCCGCAAAATAAAAAAACGGTATTGCCGTAAAAGGCAATACCGTTTTTGCGTATATAGTGTTAAATTTTAAAATAAACTTTCCATAAACGGCAGCAGAATAGGAGCCAAAATGGAAGTTGCTATGCCGGTAAGCCCTATGGAAGCGCCGCCGATTGCCAGCTGCAAGGCATTTTTGCCGGCGCAGACGCTGGTGCCGAGCCCGTGGCTGGAAGCGCCTATGGAAAGGCCGATGGCAATGTTGTTTTTGATTTTTAAAGCCTCTAAAATTTTGTGGTTAAAGGTTGCGCCAAGCATGCCTGTAAAAATTACGCAGGCAGCCGTAAGCGCCGGAATACCGCCGATAGCGGAAGAAATATCCATGGCAATAGGCGTTGTTACGGATTTGGGAATCATGGAAAGCAGCACCTGGCTGCTTGCGCCAAACATTTTGCCGCAAATGAAGATGCTGACAATGCCTGTAACAGTAGCAACAAGAATGCCGCTTATAATTACCGGCAGGTTTTCTTTTATAATGCGCCTGTTGTTGTATAGCGGCAGGGCCAGCGCCACGGTGGCAGGGCCGAGCAGAAAGTTGATAAAGCCTGCGCCTGTTTCGTAGTCCTCGTAAGTAATATACGGCTCCTGAAAATAAATAAAGGCAATTATCATCGGGCACGCCAGTACAAACGGTGGAATAATGCTCAGTTCAAACTTATCTACAATAATTTCGCATATTACATAAACAACTATGGTAAGAGCAATGCCAAACAGCGGCGATTGGATGAAAGCTTCTGGTAAAAAAGTCATTTTCCGGCACCGCCTTTACTTTTAAGCATAAAGTTTAAAAACACAGCCGTTACAATCAGTATCATAAAACTGCTTATGATAACGGTAGCCACAATGGCGGTGCTTTCTGCAAGGATAACGTCCAGATACAGCAAAATGCTTACGCCTGCGGGCAAAAAGAGCATGCCCATTTTTTCTATTAAAATATCGCAGACATCTTCAATGGTACGCACCCTTATAATGCCGCTGAGCAAAAGTACCAGCAGCAGAATCATTGCCAGCAGCGCAGGCGGAAATTTAATGCCGCATAAATTAAGCGCAACCGTGCTGACGCCCTGCAAAAAAAGCAGTACAGCAGTTCCTTTCAAAATTGATGATGGTGTCATAATTTTCTTTCCCCTCTCAAAAAAATAAGGTAATGTGTATATTTTGCTTCCGCAGCGTCAATTTGTCAAGTTAAAATAACGAAAAAATTTATCACAAAAACATACAAAAAATATTTGACTTTTTGACTTTTGTTGCTATAATATAAAACAGGAGCAGAAAAATGCCCCTGTTAATAAATATGCTGTTAACGCACAGCAAGGTAAATTATTAAAAGTAAAATAATTGCCAAAAGCGTAACGGCACTCATGCCGATATATTCAAAACGGTACATGGATACTTCTTCGTTAAGAAGATTGTAGCTGCGCTGAATGACAAGCATTTTGTTTTCAATGTTGTCCTTCCATACCGAAGCACGCAGAAGGTCGAGATAGCGCGTGTAAATGCGCGCGTAGAAAATATCTTCCGTAACCTGCAAAGCATTGTTGATATTGCTTGTTAATGTGCTTACATCGGCCATCAGTTCCATCAGCCTGCCGCGTATTTTGCGGTAGCTTGTCTGGCGGCTGCCGGTGCTGCCCTTTTCGGCGGCTTCCAGCTCGTCGTAAGTGCGGTCAATGGCTTCGTTAAGCGCATTGTCGTAGTAGCGCAGTTCCAGAAACTGGGCGTTGGCAAATTCCAGAAGGTCGGGCACGTCAAGGCTGCCGCTGGGGTCATACACAACGGCGGAATCCCACGCAAGGTAGCATACGTCGTCGGCGTAAGTAAAACGGTTGGCCAGTGTTTCAGCGCGGGTTTCCGGGCTTACAGGCGTGCGGTGTTTCAAAAGCAGCGGCACAATATCCCAGTTTTCGGGCACTTTGTCCTGAAAATAATAAACTACAAAATCTTCGTCAAAGTCAGAAACGCGCTCATTACTGCACGCCGGGCGAATGGTTTCCAAAACGGCGTCAAGGTAAGAACGGATTTCGTCTTCCGGCATGTTTTCGCTGACAATAGACATATCCATGTATTCATCAAAAGTTACATCATCTTCAAAATGAATACGCAGAATAAGGCTGATAACGCCTAAATCAAAAATGCGGGCTTTAACTTCGGTAAGATAAGTACCATTGCCCAGCTTCATATCATGGGAACCAAGCTCAACAAGAACCGGCGGGTCCTTAAAAGTAATAGACTTGGTAGATATACGGTCCAGGCGGAGCCTGGAAGCGATTTTGTTGCGGCTGGTCCAAAGGGCCTGCACCAAATCAAGGTCAATTTCGTCGGCAACGTCAAAAAGACGGTATACAATCATGGATGTATTCATAAAATATCCTCCGTGAAAAAAGCATTTACTTGCATATTCGCCGCCGGAAGCGGTTTCCCTGCGTATTTCACATAAAAATTTATGTAAAATATTTTACTGTTTATACAGTTTGAAGGAGGTTAGCGCTATGAATGAACGCTACAGTGAAGAAGTAAAAAGCATATTGGAAGCTGCTCAGCAGCAGGCTGTTATAAATTATAACCAGGAACTGACCTGCGCCCATCTGTTAGTTGCGCTGGCCGGAAGTGAAGGGTTTTTCCCGTTCCTGCTTAAAAATGCCGGCGCTGATGTCAGCACCTTTACTGCGGAGGCCAAACGCCTTGTGCAGAAAATACCTTCCGTAAAAGGTCAGGACAGAGGGCTTATGATGAGTACCGGCGCAGCCCGCGTGCTGGCTATTGCAGCGCAGAACGCAGGGCAGGGCGAAGTTAACATCTGCCATTTGGTCGGTGCCCTTGCCAGTGACGGCGACAGCGACGTTACCGCGTTCTTGAACAAATACGGCATTACCAAAAACAAGGCCGAAGGGCTGTACATGGCTTATACCAACAGCGCCGAAGGCGACGAAAAGAAACAGACGCTTGAAAAATACGGGCAGGATTTAACCGCCAAAGCCAAAGAAGGCAAGCTCGACCCTGTTATCGGCAGAGATGAAGAAATCCGCCGCGTGGTTGAAATTCTTTCGCGCCGCAAAAAGAACAACCCTGTTTTGATTGGTGAGCCGGGCGTTGGTAAAACCGCTATTGTAGAAGGGCTTGCCCGCCGCATTGTGGCAGGCGATGTTCCGGAAAGCCTTAAAAATAAAACTCTGTACGCACTGGATTTGGCAGCTCTTGTTGCCGGTGCCAAATACCGCGGCGAGTTTGAAGAACGCCTTAAAAAAGTTTTAAAACTGGTATCCGAATCCGGCGGGCAGATTATTATGTTTATTGATGAGCTGCACACCGTTGTTGGTGCAGGTGCTGCCGAAGGCGCCATGGACGCAGGCAATATTTTAAAACCGATGCTTGCCCGCGGCGAACTGCGCTGCATTGGTGCAACCACGCTGAACGAATACCGCAAATATATCGAAAAAGACAGCGCTCTGGAACGCCGCTTCCAGCCTGTTATGGTTAAAGAGCCGGATGTTGAAGATACCATCTCCATTCTGCGCGGCTTAAAAGAACGCTATGAAGTGCACCACGGCGTGCGCATTAAAGACGCCGCCCTTGTTGCGGCAGCTGTGTTAAGCAACCGTTATATTAATGACCGCTTTTTGCCGGATAAGGCAATAGACCTTGTGGACGAAGCCGCAGCACGCCTGCGTACCGAAATCGACAGCCTGCCTGCCGAACTTGACGAAAGCAAACGCCGCATTTTGCAGCTGGAAATTGAAGCGCAGGCTTTAAAGAAAGAAGACGACGAGCAGAGCAAAGACCGCCTTGCCAAAATTGAAGAAGAACTGGCAGAGCTCAAAAAGTCCAACGACGAACTTGTTAAACGCTGGGAAGCACAAAAAGCTGCCATCAGCCGTGTGCGCGAAGTTAAAAAGGAAATTGACGCCGTTAAACACGACATGGAAACGGCAGAACGCAACTACGATTTGAACAAACTGGCAGAACTTAAATACGGCCGTCTGCCGGAACTGCAAAAAGAACTGGCGCGCCTTGCCAAAGGTGATGCTGAAGACAAAGACGGCGTACTTTTAAAAGAAGAAGTTGACGAAGAAGACATTGCCAAAGTTGTAAGCACCTGGACGGGTATTCCGGTTGCACGCTTAAACGGCGGCGAACGCGAAAAACTCATTCATCTGGAAGAACGCCTGCACCAGCGTGTTGTCGGTCAGGACGAAGCGGTTAAAGCCGTAAGCGAAGCTGTTATCCGCGCACGCGCAGGCATTAAAGACCCCAACCGCCCGATTGGCTCGTTCATCTTCCTTGGGCCTACCGGCGTAGGTAAAACGGAACTTGCCAAAGCACTGGCAGAAATTTTGTTTGACGATGAACGCAACATGATTCGTATTGATATGAGCGAATACATGGAGAAGCATACCGTTTCGCGCTTAATCGGCGCGCCTCCGGGCTATGTTGGTTATGATGAAGGCGGCCAGCTTACAGAAGCAGTGCGCCGCCGCCCGTACAGCGTAATTTTGCTGGACGAAATTGAAAAAGCCCATGCCGATGTATTTAACGTACTTTTGCAGGTGCTTGACGACGGCCGCCTGACTGACGGGCAGGGACGCATTGTCGATTTTAAAAACACGCTGATTATTATGACCAGCAACCTCGGTTCTGCCGAAATTATGCAGAAAAAAGGCGAAGTAACGCGCGAAGAAGTACAGAGCATGCTGATGCGTTTCTTCCGCCCGGAATTTTTGAACCGTGTTGACGATATTGTAGTATTTAAGGCTTTGCAGGAAGAACAGATTAAGGATATTGTTAAACTCATCCTTAAAGAGCTCAGCGACAGGCTGCAAAAACAGCTTGATATGACGCTTACCGCCAGCGACGAGGCCGTGGCATACCTTGCAGGTGCAGGCTTTGACCCTGCCTTTGGTGCGCGCCCGCTGAAACGCCTTATTGTACATACCGTTGAAAACATCCTCGGCAAGAAGATTGTTGCCGGTGAAATTGGCAGCGGCACAAAAGTAAAAGTTGTGCTGAAAGACGGCAATATCGAAGTTGAGCAGGAGTAATAATAAATGTAAATATTTGTTTAAAGGAAGTGCAATACTGCTCAACCGCGTTAAAAATGCTGCGGCTCCTCCGATTCCGTCCGGCGCGGCACCGGACTCTCTTACAGAGTACCCTAAATTTAGCCGCCGCAGTTTTTATACGCAGTTTCGCAGTACAGCACTTCCTTTATTACATTTTTTTTACTTTTATAATTTTATAGAATATTTTAGTATCAGAACAGCAAAAACGATTATTCAGAGTGTTTAAAAAGCGTTTTTTGCTGTTCTTTTTTATTTTAATATTGCAATTTTTGAATTTCGCAGTTAATCCAAAGCCGCTTTTATTTGTAAATAAAATACGCCGTGCCAGCAAAAAATTACCGCTCCGTGCGAGAGCGTGGAGCGGTTTTTGCGTTTATTAAACATACCAAAAAAGCCCCTGCTGGAAAGTTCGCTCGCGCTCGCGTGCGAACTTTTGCTTGCGGGGGGGAGATGGTTTGCTATAATATTACTGCATATAATGAAATTATAAATTTTACTGTATCAAAACGCGAAGTTTACAATAGTAAACTTCGCACCGGTATAAAAGCTGAAAGGGGTATGGTGATGAAAGGTAAAAATCTGGAAATGGCAGTAATATTGGGGTTACTTTTAAGCACGGGTGTGTATGGCACAGCGTGGGCGGAAATAACTAATACCAAGTTTCCGAATGAAGATTCTGTAATTATAGAGGCTAACAGCACTGTAAGTCCTGATACCCAAATAAAAGATGAGAATGGTAATGAAAAACAGTTATATGAATTTAAAAATGTTACTGTTTATTTCAGCCCGCAAGGCAATGAAGATAGGGTTTTAGGTGTGTATAGTGCTAGATACCAATTAGAAAATACAAATGTTATTGTGCATGTAGGTGATGAAGAAAATGCAGGGCAATTTGTAAATGCTGACGGGTTGCATTTAAGCAATCATTTTCCTAAATTTTATGTGCGCAGTTATGAGGCATATATTTACGGTGCAAGTTCAGATGCTTTAAATTTGAGTCACGATATTACTACTGATGCGTATGTTTATATTGGTAACACAGATGAAAAAATGGGTGTAGATGGTAATGGTAATTTAAAGGCGGTCATTTATGATGGTAATGGAATAAGGGCTAATGCTTCTACTAGGGGAGATGTAGTTAATTCTATTACTGTTGGTGGAGAAACGGATATTACAATAAATGGAAGTACTATTACTAGAGAAGAAGAAAGAACGATAACTGGAACAAGACATGTTAATATAAGTTATTTTGGAGCTACAGTTACAGCTGAAGTTACGGCTAATGTTTCAACAAGTTATAATCCAACAGCTGTTTATGCCGGAAATGATATGTATAATTTTACATATAATCTTAATAATTTATTGGAAGAAGATTTTGGTTCGGAAACTTTAGGAAGAGGTATTGTAAACCTTAATAATGATACCGTTATAAAATTAAACGGAAATGGAAATTATGGAATTTATTCTGGCAAAAATGGTGAAATAAATGTAAATAATGTTAATATAATTTCTACAGGTGAAAATTCAGTAGGCATAGCTGCACAAAACAGTAATTTGATTTACGGTAATCCTGTTAACGTGACCATTACTGATATTGATGCTACAGCAGTTGCAGATAATTCTTTGTATCAAGGGCTTGTAGATTTAGGATTAGGTATGATGGTAAATAGTATGATAGGAGAGTCAATAATTGTCGACAATGCAGACACTTCTGCAAATAAATATGGAAGTACAGTTATTCTAAATGGTGATAAGAATGTTATCACTATGGCAGAAGGCGGTAAGGCTTTGTACGCCAACGGTAAAAATTTAACTGACGATGACGGAGAAGTTATTATTAAATCCGGCGATAATGGCATTGGCAATATTGATATTGTAGGCGATATTGAAGCTGAAAACGGCGGTGCAATTGCTTTAGATGTAGTAGGCAATGAGCAAAATTATTTACAGGGCGATATACTTGCTTATGGTACTCAAGCAAGTAAAAACGCTTCTGTCAATTTAACTACAAATGCTGCGCTGGCATATCAGGGAGACGCTTTGGCAGCTAATGGTGGCGTTGTTGATGTAAAGCTTGGTGATGGTAGTTTTTGGAGCGGACGCGCAGACGATTATCAAGATGCTGCTGATTCAAATTGGCTTGCAGACCATACGGGTAATTTAGATACTAAATTCAGCGGCAGTGTTACCGGTAACGGTACGGTAACTATT
>UMLP01017070.1_pt1 | contig 102489 bp, 94 predicted proteins | sample 1966581 | NCBI WGS metagenome assembly UMLP01 (sample SAMEA4836205, study PRJEB28245) | human gut metagenome | biome: gut microbiome; material: fecal sample | place: Denmark | collected 2008
CTGAACGCTTAAACTGCCCGCCGGAAATTATAACGGCCACCTTTAAAACCACCAGCGAATTTATTGCCGACCTTGAACGCTGGTGGAAATTATTCTGCGGGCTTGCAGTTGCCAAACGCATTCAGGCACCGCCTGTCATCAGCATTACGCGCCGCGCCTTTGGCTACGACCACCGCGAAGCACAGCTTCCGGCATATTTTTCACGCGAATACTACAAATTAAAAAACGAACTTCTAAAAAAATAAGAGGGCCTCTGCCCTCTTTTTTATGCGCAAAAGGCTGCCTGCATTAACAGACAGCCTTAATTTTTTTATAACATTTTTCTTAATCAGTCCGGATATTTTTCCGGGAAAAATACACGCAGCACTTCTTCATCCTGCGCTTTGCCGATACAAGTGCCAATCAGGAACAAAATCAGCGAAACGCCAATACCGATAACAATCTGGTGCAAATCAAAAACTTTAATCTGCATTGCCATACATACGCAGTAGCTTACCACGCCGCCCAGCATTGCCAGTATTGCGCCCATACGGTTGGCTTTAGGCCAGAACAGCCCAAACAGCAGCACCCAGAAAAAAGCCGTTTCCAAACCGCCGAAGGCAAACATATTTATCTGCCAGATTACGCTTGGCGGGGCAATGGCCACAACATACACAATTAAGCCAAGCACAACGGTTGCCAGCATACTGAGCCTTTTTATTTTATCGTTGCTTACTTCAACATTGCGTTTTTCCATTTCGCGCATGTACACATCTTTAATGATTGAAGAAGAAGAAGAAAGCAAAAGCGAAGAAACAGTCGATACTGTTGCCGCAATAGGGCCTATAATGGTAATACCTGCCCAGAGCGGCCCCATTGTTTTTACAATCGTCAGCGGGGTAATGTTATCAACGCTGTTTCCGTATGCCGCCAAAGTATCGGTTAAAATGCCTTTGGAAAGTACGCCAATCCAGGTTGCTACAAGCGTCATGGCGCCAATGGTAATAGTGCCTATCAGCATGGCGTTATGCAGCGCTTTGGTGTTTTTATAGCTGATGCCGCGCACAACGGACTGCGGCAAAGCCAGCGTACAAATACCAACCAGCAGCCACTGGCTGATGTACAGCGACATCGGCATTTTACCCTGCGAAAGCGGCTCCAGCATATCATGATGATTGGTATTAATGTAATTCATAATATTATCGTAGCCGCCGCCTGCGCTGAGCATGGAACTGAACAAAATTCCCAGCCCTACAAGCATGGCAACAGCGCAAATAGCATCGGTAATGGCAACGCCCTTAAAACCGCCAACGGTAGTGTAAAAAACTACAATCAGCCCAAAAAGGCTGAGGCCTGTAAGATACGAAAACCCGGTAACGGCTTCAAACAATTTTGCCGCGCCTACAAACTGCGCAACCATTGTGCCGCAGAAAAACATTACAATAAACAGCGCCGACATATTGGCAAGAAAATCAGACTGATAACGCCTGCGGATAACATCTATAACCGTAATGGCATTAATTTTACGCGAAATAAGCGCAATTTTTTTGCCGAAAACACCCAAAACCAAAAATACAACAACAACCTGCACAATGGCCATATACAGCCAGCCGTAGCCAACCAGCCACGCCATGCCCGGCCCGCCAACAAACGTGCTTACAGAACTGTACGTTGCCACAGTTGTCATGGCAAGCACAAAACCACCCAGGCTGTAGCCGCCGATAAAATAATCGCGCGCAAAATTTGTGCTGCGCTCTTTGCGCGAAGCATACTGAATGTAAAAACTTACGCCCAGCATAAACATTAAAAAGCAGAAAACAGGAAGAAGATTAACCCAGTTGCCCATATTATTTTTCCTCCCCGTCTTCCAAGTCAAAATCCTTAAAGACAAACCGAACCAGCACCCAGCAAACCAAAACCGCAAAAAGCCAGGTACCTATGCAGCCGCCGATAACCCAGATGGGTGTATGGAAAAATTCAACCGTTGAATTTTCCAGCCCGAAGCCTGCTGCATACCAAAACAAAATTACAAGTGCGAGTGCTATCCATGTAGCCTTGGCTTCACGGTTAGCCTGAACAAATTTTTCACTGCGTTTCATAATACGCTCCTTCTGGCGTCGCCACAGATGTTGCCGCGCCGTTTATTAGGCCTAAGCCTCTCCATATTGTACCATATTTTCAGAATAAACCAACACCTTAAAAATGAAAAGTTTTATGTTTTTATTATTTTTAAGTGTTATAATATAAAAGATGTTATATCACACGGAGGTAAAATATGATTAACGAAGAACGTCTTTTAAATGAATTTATTGAACTGGTCAGCGTTCCCTGCCCCAGCCTTGATGAAAAAGCGGAAGCTGATTTAATTGTAAAAAAACTGGCAGAACTCGGCATTAAAGCCGAAATTGACGACGCAGGAAAAAAAGCAGGAGCCACCACCGGCAACGTATGGGCATTTATTCCTTCAAATCTGGATTACAAAGTGCCCGGCCTGATGTTTGAAGCACATATGGATTCCGTTGCCCCCACCACCGGCACCAAAGTTGTGCGCAAAGATGGCGTGCTGTATTCCGACGGCACAACCACACTCGGCGGCGATGATAAAGTAGGCATTGCCGCAAGCCTCGAAGCAGTAAAAGTAATACTCGAAAACAAACTGCCCCACGGCGATATTCAGCTGTGCTTCACTATCGGCGAAGAAATCGGCAGTATCGGCGTAAGATATATGGACCCTTCATGGATTAAAGCCGATATAGGCTACTGCCTTGATGAAGGTTTTGAACCCGGCCTTGTAAACAACGCCGCACCGCGCGCCGTAAAACTGTTTGTAAAAGTTATCGGCAAAGCTGCACATGCAGGCGTAGAACCAGAAAAAGGCATTAACGCCATTATGCTGGCTGCCAAAGCCTTAACCGCCCTGCCCGCTTACGGACGTTTGGACGAAGAAACCACGCTCAGCGTCGGCAAAATTGAAGGCGGCCTTGCCAGCAACATTGTTGCGCCGAGCGCCGAATTTGTTATTGATATGCGCTGCCTGAACCCGGAAAAGCTTGACGTTTTAATTAGCGATACCAAAAAAACTCTTACCGAAGCTGTTGAAGCAGGCGGCGGACAAATTGAAATTAACGTTGAAGAAGGCTCGCCCGCAATGCGCATCAGCGAAGATGACCTTGGCGTTGTATTTGTAAAGGAAGCAACCAAAAAACTCGGCCTGCCGTTTAAACTGTTCAGCAGCGGCGGCTGCACCGACGGCAACTACCTGTGCGGCATGGGCCTGCCCTGTGTTGCGCTTTCCACCGGTATGGATAAAATCCACTCTACCGAAGAATGCTTAAAAGAAAAAGACCTGTACAATCTTGCGCGCCTCGTTTTGGAAATTATCAGCGCAGCAGCTAAAAAACAATAATTAATTAGTAAAAAGCCAAACAAAAAATGGCAGCATACTCAAAAAGTATGTTGCCATTTTAATTTTTAAATTGTAATTTTTCCCATATCTAACAGCCATAGAAGCCTGTTAGAAGGTCCGGAAGGTTTATTGCGCCCGGCTTCCCACGCTTCTACTGTTTTTGTAGAAACACCAATATATTTGGCGAACAGTTTCTGCGTTAAACCGATTTTTTCTCTAATATTTTTTACCTGAGCAGATGTATAAACACCGGCAGGTTCTATTTCTATAATTCTGACATTTCTTGGTAATTTTTTTGTTTTGGTATCATTTATAGCTTCATCTAAAGCTCCGCTTAAAATTGCAAATGCTTCACTCATTATAATTCACCCCTTATAAGTTATCCTCCAATATATCAATTTGATGTTTTAATTTTAACCGTTCTTCCATTGATAAATTTTCTATTTCATTTTTAGCAAATACAGCCAATAAAAATATGGTTTCTTTAATTTCAAAATCTACGTAACATACTCTGGTACTGCCGCTTTTGCCCCTGCCTTCAAAAGCAAAACGCATTTTTCGCAATCGCCCTGTTCCCCTGATAACATTTCCTACTTTTGGATTTTGTAAAAGTTCGTTTTCAAGCCTTCTTAAATCACTGTCATTAAAACCTAATTCTTTCCATGATTTTGTAAATGCACTTGTCTGAATAAAAGTTCGTTTAATTATCAAAAATTTTCACCTTCCAGTTTTATTATACCCTATTCAATAGTAGTTAATCAAGAAATTTAGCATAAAAACAGCCTTTTACCTATTTTTGTAAGTAAAAGGCTGTTTTGTCATTTTATTTATTTTCTAAACTCTTTATTTAACTGCTTCGGCGCAGCGTGCGCACAGGGTTGGGTGTTCTGCGTCCTGGCCAACGGTGTCGCTGTAAATCCAGCAGCGTTCACATTTATGTCCTTCGGCAGCTTTAACGGCAACTTTCAAATCTTCGCGGGTTGTCGCCTCGCCTGCTTCACCAACGCCTTCATGCAGTTCTGCCTGAGATACAATTAAGAGTGCAGGCAAATCTTTTTCTACGGATTTGAGCACTGCAAGCGCTTCGCCTTCGGCATAAAGTTCAACTTTGGCATCAAGGGAATGGCCAATGGTTTTGGCTTTGCGTGCAACTTCCAGAACTCTGGTAATTTCACTGCGGATGCCGATGAAGTCTTCCCATTTCTTTTCCAGAGCCGGATCGATGTATTCTTCTTTAACTTCCGGCCAGGGCATCATCAGTACGGATTCCGGCATATCGGAGGTTTTCTTCATGAACTGCCATACTTCTTCCATGGTAAAGCTCAGTACCGGTGCCAGCATTACAACCAAATCAACCATAATTTCATACATGGCAGTCTGGGCGCTGCGGCGTTCAATGCTGTCTGCTTTGTAAGCGTACAGTCTGTCTTTCAGAATATCCAGATAGTAGCTGCTCATTTCTACGGTGCAGAAGTTATGAATTGCATGGTACAGCACATGGAAATCGTAATCTTCGTAAGCCTGCTGTACTTCTTTTTTCAGCAGCTGCATATGCATAAGTGCCCAGCGGTCAAGCTCCTGCATCTGTTCAAACGGCACTTTGTCTTTTTCGTAGTCAAAGTCGTTGGTATTGCCCAAAATGTAACGGATGGTGTTGCGGATTTTGCGGTATACTTCGGAAAGCTGTTTCAAAATATCTTTGGAGATACGGATATCAGCTTTGTAATCGCTGGAAGCAGCCCACAGGCGGATAATATCTGCACCGTATTGTTTGATAACGTCCTGCGGTGCAACAGTGTTGCCTACGGATTTGGACATTTTGCGGCCTTCGCCGTCAACAACATAGCCGTGGGTTAAAACAGATTTATACGGAGCGTGGCCGGTGGTGGCAACGCTGGTTAAAAGCGAGGACTGGAACCAGCCGCGGTGCTGGTCGCTGCCTTCAAGGTACATATCAACAGGCCAGCTGAGTTCCGGGCGTACTTTGGCAACAGCTGCATGAGAAGAACCGCTGTCGAACCAAACGTCCATAATGTCGCTTTCTTTGGTAAAGTGTTTGCCGCCGCAGTGCGGGCAGGTTGTGCCTTCCGGCAGAATTTCTTCTGCTTCGTGTTTCCACCATGCGTCGGAGCCTTCTTTTTGGAACAAATCGGCAACGGCGTTAATGGTTTCGTCGGTAATCATCGGTTTGCCGCATTCTTCGCAGTAGAACGCCGGAATAGGAACGCCCCATACGCGCTGACGCGAAATGCACCAGTCGTTGCGGTCGGCAACCATGTTATGGATACGGCTTTCGCCCCAGGACGGAATCCATTTAACTTCGTTGGCAATGGCAGCAAGCGCGTCATCACGGAAACCGTCGATAGATGCGAACCACTGCTCGGTTGCACGGTAAATAATCGGGTTTTTGCAGCGCCAGCAGTGTGCGTACTGATGGCGGATGTTTTCTTTGCCGAACAGCATGCCAAGTTCAGCAAGATATTTTAAGATAGGAATGTTGGCATCAAATACAAACATGCCTTCAAACTGTTTTGCTTCTTTGGTAAATTTACCGGATTTATCTACCGGGCAGATAATCGGCAGATGATATTTAATACCGGTTTCAAAGTCGACATCGCCGTGGCCGGGAGCGGTATGTACGCAGCCGGTACCGGCATCAAGCGTTACATAGTCGGCAAGTACAACGATGGATTTGCGTTCAATGGTGTCGAACGGATGGCGGCATTCGGCAAATTCCATATCTTTGCCTTTGCAGGTGCCAAGCACGTTGCTCAAATCTTTCTTGCATACTTTGCCAACCTGTTCCAAAAGTTCTTTGGCAAGGAACAGAACTTCGCCTTCACATTCAACCCAGGCATATTCAATATCAGGATGCAGGGCTACGGCAACGTTGGCAGGCATGGTCCACGGAGTGGTTGTCCAGATTACCATATAGGCCGGTTTGCCTTTAGCTGCTTCAGGCATCATGCCGTTGTCTTTTACAATCGGCATTTTTACGTAAATAGCCGGAGTTTTTTGTTCAGCGTATTCAATTTCTGCTTCTGCCAGAGCGGTTTCGCAGTGCGGGCACCAGTAAACGGATTTCTGGCCTTTATAGATATAGCCTTTTTTAGCCATTTCGCCGAATACATGAATCTGTACGGCTTCGTAATCAGGAACAAGGGTTACATAGGGATGATCCCAGTCGCCCAAAACGCCAAGGCGTTTAAAATCGTTGCGCTGAATGTCAATCCACTGCAAAGCGTAGTTTTTACATTCGTTGCGCAGTACCAGCGGGTCAAGCTCGTTGCGGTTCAGGCCAAGGTTTTTAATGGCAGCATGTTCAATCGGCATGCCGTGGGTATCCCAGCCGGGAACGTACGGAGTATCATAACCCTGGGTATATTTATATTTCATGATGATGTCTTTTAAAATTTTATTAAGAGCAGTGCCCATATGAATTTGTCCGTTGGCATACGGAGGGCCGTCATGCAGAACAAATTTTTTGTGGCCTGCGTGCAGTTTTTGTTTCTTTTCGTAAATGTTGTTGTCATACCAGTATTTTAAAATTTCCGGTTCACGTTCCGGCAGTCCGGCGCGCATAGGAAACTCTGTTTCCGGTAAGTTAAGCGTTTTGCTGTAATCCAATTTTTTACACCTCCAAAAAAATAAAGCCTCATCCCAAAGGGACGAGACTGTATAACCCGTGGTACCACCCTAATGACGCAGAATTTACGCGCCACTCTCAACGCCGTTAACGTGCGTTACCCCGTCCGTACTTACTGCTGTTTCTGTACGGAAGCTCCAAAGTGATTTTCACCGACCTTCTGTCCTGTTCCGGCTTGCACTGTTCCGGAATCGCTGCGCTGCTTCGTGCCGGCTACTGTCTTTATCATAGCCTGTAAGAATATTTAAAAACACAATCATTATACAACACCGGCGAAAAACCGTCAATGTTTTTTGTAATACTTATACGAAAAAATTCCGTATCCTTCGCCTTTATGTAAATGCGATGTATCATTTAACAAAAAGATGCTGTGTTCCAGCCATTTGTTAATGCCAAGTACGGTTACGCTGCCCGGCAGGATGTCGACGGAAAAGTTATATTTGTTTACTTCTTCGATATCAAAGCCAAGCCAGTAAAAAATAATGTTTTGAATAGTGCCCTTGTGCGCAACGATAATCAGGTTTTCTTTTTCCATATCAGCACAGGCTTTAATGCCTTCAACGCAGCGGTCATAAAATTCCTTGCGCGTTTCCCCGCCCGGATAGTTGCGGTGCTGCAGTTCTTTCAGCGTCGCTGCCGGACGGTAAATTTCCTTGGCTTCGCTTTCGGTCATTCCGGCGGCAAGGCCGTTGTTTTTTTCGCGCAGAAACGCGTGCTTTTCAACTTTACCGTCCATATGCAGGCGTGCGGCAATAATGGCAGCGCTTTCAGCAGCGCGTTTTAAATCGCTCGCCAAAATGCGGAATTTTTCACTGCGCCCTTTAAAATCCAGTGCCAGTTTTTCCGCAAGTGCTTCCAGCTGGCTGCGCCCGGCTTCGGTAAGGTCAGAATCAGTCCAGCCGCCTGTTAAATGCTGAGTATGATGTGTTGCTTCTCCGTGCCTCACAAGGATTATCATAATCGTTCCGCCTATTCTTCAGTATTTTTATCAAAGCTCTTTAAAAGTTCAAGCTGCGATTCCAGCAAATTTATCATGTGCTGGCGGTGTACATTGGCTTTTTTTACCTGGTCATCAAAACTGTTTTTTGCAAGCGCTGCTTTGTTTTCAGCGTCAAACATCAGCTTGCGTGCCCTTGCGTCGGCGTCGCTTACTGTTTTTTCTGCCTGCATGCGTGCTTTGCCAAGGGTTTCAACGGCGTCTTCCCTGGCTTTATCAATAATATTTTTGCAGGATTCTTCCGATTTTACCTTTAATTTTGCCACTTCAACTTCGGCGGCAATGCGCATTTTGTTAACAAACTGCTGCGTGTCTGCTTTCAGCTTGTTCATTTCGGCTTCGGTATCGTTGCGCAGTTTATCCGCTTCGGCATTGGCTTCGTTGCGCACTTTTTCGGCATAGCTGTCGGCTTCGGCCTTAGCCTGCGCTGCGGCAGTACCGGCTTCGTTAAGCAGGCGGTCCGCCTCGTTTTTGGCATCTGTTTTCATGCCTTCGCATTTGGCGGTAGTTTCGTCAAGCAAAACCTGTGCTTTCTTTTCGCTTGTTTTTTTAACTTCGTCCGCCGTTTCCTGCGCCACAACCAAAGTGTTCTGCATGGTTGCTTCCATTTGCTGGTAATATTCCAGCTTGGCGCTGACGCGTTCAACGGTTTCTTTCAGTTCGATATTATCCTGATACAGACGCTCAAAATCTTTTACAACCTGCGCAAAAAACTTGTCTACTTCTTCGGTTTCATAACCGCGGAAGCCTTTGGTAAAGGTTTTATTTTTTAAATCGAGAGGTGTAAACATCTGCCTCTTTCCTCCAACATTAAATATAGCGTTTTAAAGTAATGCTCATGCGTCCCTTTTTGGTTGTGCCGCGTATTTCGGCAACTTCTACACGCCCGCGGCTGCGGAAGGATATTACATCGCCTTCGTTTACGCTTTGCGATGGCTTTTTGGCTTCCTTCCAGTTTACGCGTACATTAAGGCTTTTTATTTCATCGGCCATGCGCGAGCGGGAAACGCCGTAGCCTGCGGCGGCAACGGCGTCAAGCCTTAAATCGGCAACTGTGGCACTGATGATTTTTACTTTTTCTTCACGCTGGGCAAGGTTTTCGCGCGGTATTTCGGTTATGGTAACCGGCGCGCTGCCAATCTGCGTAAGGTTGCTTTCGATGTAATTGGCAAAACTTTTATCGGCAACAAAATGCGCGCCTTCCGGCGTAATAACAATGTCACCCAAAATTTCGCGCTTGCAGCCCATGCCCATAAACGCACCCAGAACATCACGGTGCCCGATGGTATAAAAACGTTTGTCCCATTTAACTTCAAAGCAGCTGATGCCGTAATCGGGTGCGCCCATAAAGTTTTCGTCTATAAATGCCGCTTTTACTCTTTCGGCATTGTTAAAACCGCCGTCAGCTTCAATTTTTATGTTTTCGTAGTTAGCAGCAACAATTTCCGCTACATTATAGCTGTGCGGGTCTAAAAAATCAGTTATGCGGAACTTTTTGCTTTTTCTTGCCCCTTCGGCAAGGTCAAGCAGTTTTGCTGCCAGTTCTTCATCGCCGCCGGCTTTAAAATAACGCAGTATTTTTTCTCTGTCTGCCATTTATTTGCCCTGCAGCTCCCTGCTGCGCTGCATTGCTGCCAGTACAGCGTCGTAAATAGCTGCTCTTACGCCGCGGTTTTCAAGCGCATGTATGCCGGCAATGGTTGTACCGCCCGGTGATGTTACCTGGTCGCGCAAAACAGCCGGGTGCAGCCCGGTATCCAATACCATTTTGCCGCTGCCGGCAAAAGTCTGCGCTGCCAGTTTTATCGCCATGGCGCGCGGCAGGCCTGCGTTTACACCTGCGTCAGCCAGAGCGTCAATCATCATAAATACATATCCCGGCCCGCAGCCGCTTACTGCCGCAATAGCTTCTATGGCGCTTTCGGCAATAATTTCAATTTCGCCGCAGCTGCCAAAAACAGCTTTGGCAACGTCAAGCATTTCTTCGCTTACGTTTTCGTCAGGAGCAATGGCCGTCATGCCGCAGCCAACCGCCAGCGGGGTGTTGGGCATAACGCGGATAACAGCATGCCCGGGAACAAGTTTATGCAGCTTGTCAAGGTTAACGCTGCCCATAATGGAAAGCACCGTTGTATTTTGCGGAATTGCATCGGCAACCTCTTTAGTTATGGCCGCATCAGCCACCTGCGGTTTTACGGCAAGAATTACAAAGCCTGCTGATTTAACCGCTTCCACGTTGCAGCCGGTGGTATTAACTTTATAAGTTTTTTCAAGGTATTCGCGGCGCCCTGCCGAAGGGTCACTGATTATTATCATTTCAGGCTTGGCAATCTCCTTATGCAGCATGCCTTTTAAAATGGCTTCTGCCATCATGCCGCCGCCAATAAAAGCTATACGCCCTGTTTTATCAGTTATTTTTTCCAAGGCTGTCCCCCTCTTTCGTCATAAATATTATCATCTGCATTAATATCAACGTTTTTAGGCGCGCATACCAAAATATTATGGCCTATTTTTTTCATGCTGCCGCCCAAAGCATAAACAACGCCGCTGATAAAGTCGGTCATTCTTTTCATAACAACTTTATCGGTAGCTTCAAAATTAACAACTACCGGCTGGCTGCCGTTAAGGTAATCGGCAATTTTCTGCGAATCGTCAAACGATACCGGCTCCAGCACAATTACTTTTACCTGCTTTTGCGCCATTGGTATGGAAATGGTTTTTGAAGCGGGCATAGCAGTTGTTTTGCTTTTGAAAAACGATTTGCGCTCAGGTTCCGGTTCTGCCGGAGCAGCCGGTACTTCTCTTACCGGTGCTGCGCTTTTGCGTGAAAACAGGCTTTTTTTAGCCGGTTTTTCTTCCGGTTGTTCACTTGGGGTTTCTTCAATTATTTCATCGTCTTCTTCATACAATCCGAGAGCTTCCGAAATACGGTCCAATAATTTCATAAAATTATCACCTCAGGTTAAAATTTTAAACTGTAATCACGCTGCCCGAAAAGCGCCGTGCCTATGCGCACCATATTTGCGCCTTCTTCAATTGCAGTTTCGTAATCATGCGTCATGCCCATGGAAAGAATATCTATATCCGGGCGCTGCTGTTTCAGTTTGCAGTAAAGCTTGTAGCCTTCCGCAAACACCCAGCGTATATCTTCGGAAATTTCCGCCGCAGGCGCAATAACCATCAGCCCGCGCACATGCAGGTTTTTAAAATTGTCAAGTTCGGGCACAACCGCTTCATAATCTTCCGGGCTGAACCCTGTTTTTTGTTCTTCGCGCGCAATATTAACCTGCAAAAGTATTTCCTGAACTTTGCCCGCTTTGGCGGCTTCTTTATCGACAGCCTGCATTAAATGTACGCTGTCCGCCGATTCAATCATATCAAAAATGGCAACTGCCTGTTTGGCCTTGTTGGTTTGCAGATGCCCTATTAAATGCCACCTGCCGCTGCCTTTGCCAACAATTTCGCGTTTGGCTTTAGCTTCCTGCACGCGGTTTTCACCGATTACCGGAACGCCAAGGTTAAAAGCGTCGGTAATTACCTCAGCCGGGTGATTTTTGGTTACTGCAACCAGAGTAACTTTATTGCCTGTAATTTTTTCTTCTGTGCGCCTTGCAAGCGCAGCATCTATTTTGGCTTGTACATTAATTAAATTTTCCTGTAACAATATAAAGACCCCCCAAAGGTTTTATATTCGCCGTTAATATAATTTATCCTTTTACTTTTTCCAAATAGTTACGCCCATGCGCCCTGTTTTGCCGTTTTCCGCACGGTACGAAAAAAACAGTTCTTTGCTGCACTGCGTGCAGACACCGGCATTATAAATATTTTGCGGCAGTAAACCGGCATCTAAAAGTGCAAGGCGGTTCCAGGCCTGTAAATCTGCCATATATCTGCCGTTTTCTTTTGCCGTAAAACATCCGGCATATTTTTTGCCGGCTTCATAAACTTTATCGTCAACTTCATAGCAGCATTGCCCAATGCCGGGGCCAATGCCTGCCAGAATATTTTCCGGCTTTGCTCCGAATGCTTCCTGCATTTTTGTTACGGTGTTTGCGGCAATACCGGCAACGGTTCCGCGCCAGCCTGCGTGTGCCAACCCAAGGCTGCCGCTGACCGGGTCAGCAAAAATAACCGGAACGCAGTCGGCAAAAAACAGCATCAGCGGCAGCTGCTGAAGGTTTGTTACCAGCGCGTCGGTATTTTTTACGGCATCACTGTATGCTTCGGCACCTTTGCCCGCCAAGGCTTCATCTACAACGGCAACATTACTGCCGTGCACCTGTTCGCAGCAGGTAAATTTACCGGCATCAACGCCAAGCGCTGCGGCATAAGCCTGCCTGTTCTTTAAAACAAGCCCTGCCTCATCGCCAACATGCAGCGCAAGGTTTAACCCGCCAGATATTAGTGCGCTTTCGCCGTGCAAACGGCAGCTGAAAGCATTACCGAAGCCCAGAGCGTCAAACGCAGCAAAACTGCCGTACCAGATATTTTTATTATTCTGCAAAACAAATCCGTTCATTTTACCCCTCACAAACTCCGCAGCGTTTGCAGCCGTCAAAGCACATTGGCGTAAAGCGCTGTGCTTTGGCATTTTCCCATTCTTTTATCAAATAGGCTTCTTTAAAGCCCATATCCAAATGCTTCCATGGCAGCGGGCAGCCGGGTTCATATTCCGCACCGGCAAGCTTTTCAATATCAAGCCCGCTGTTTTTAAGCGCCTGTTTTAAAGGTATGCCTTCCGTAAAGGCCTGCAGTAAAAACTGCCCAGTTTTTCTGTTTCCGCGCGCCAGTACAGCCTGCAAAACAGTTTCTTTTAAAGATTCCGTTAAAAGTTTTATATGCTTTTCTTTTTTAAAAGCTGTTTCCAGCATTTTAAAACGTTTTTTCAAAATTTTGGTATTGCACAGCGGCGACCATTGGAACGGCGTAAACGGCTTGGGCACAAATGCGTTTACGGAAATAATTAAATCGCCTTTGTTGCCTGCTTCATCCATTTTTTTGCGGATGCGGCGCACCATTTCCGTCATTTCGTCAATATCGGCATCTTCTTCCTGCGGCAGCCCAATCATGTAATACAGCTTTACGTTTTTCATGCCGCTGGCTGCGGCAAGCGTAACTGCTTTGTAAATGTCTTCTTCGGTAATGCCCTTATTAATAATATTGCGCATTTTTTCGCTGCCTGCCTCCGGCGCAACGGTCATGGTCTGCTGGCCGCTCTGCGCAAGAGCGTCTGCAAGCAGGCTGTCCAAAGTATCCGCACGCAGCGAGGCTACCGTAAACGGCACTTTATTTTGAATAAGCGCCGAAGTTAATTCGTGTATCTGCGGATAATCGGAAACCGCAGCTCCCATTAAACCAACCTTTTCCGATACGGCAGGCCTGTTTAAAATTTTATCTAAAAGCAAATCAAAATTTCTTGCACGCGGCTTGCGGAAACAGTACCCTGCCATGCAGAAACGGCAATGACGCCCGCATCCTCTGGCCACTTCGGCAATAAACATATTCTGAAATTCCGTTTCGGAAGTTAAAATTGCTGAAGTATTGGGATATTTGTCCAAGTCGCGCACCCAGCGACGTTTAACAATTGCAGGCACACGGCTGTCATGCTCCATGCCGGTAAAATTGCCGTCAGCGTCATATTGCGGCGTATAAAAACGCGGCACATACAAGCCTTCAACCTGCGCCAGATTAAGCAGCAGTTCTTCTTTGGCAAGGCCCTGCTCCCTGCCTTTATAAACAACATCAAGCAAATCGTTAATTACTTCTTCGCCTTCGCCTATAACAAAAATATCGGCAACTTCTGCCAACGGTTCAGGGTTAAAGGTTGCACACGGCCCGCCGATAACAATTAGCGGTTCTTTTTCGTTACGTTCCGCCGCGCGCAGCTTAATATTACTTATTTGCAGCATTTCAAGCAAATTTGCATAGTCCATTTCAAAGGACATCATTACGCCGATAATTTCAAAATCGGCAAGCTGCCGCTGAGTTTCCATACTCATTAACGGCGTTTTGGTTCTTTTGTATTCGGCCAGTGTTTTGCCGTCCGGCAGAAAAAAGCGTTCACAGGCCGTATCGCCGCGGCCATTGATAATCTGATACAAAATGTGCATGCCTAAATTAGACATGCCTACCTTATAACTGTTAGGGTACAAAAAAGCAAAGGCGCGCCTTGCCCCCGGTGCAAAGCACTGCGCGCCTGTTTCTTTTGCCAGTATTTCCTGAATTTTATTTTTTAATTCCCAAGTCAAAAGCAAAACCTCTTATTTTATAGCTTTTTCAATAGCGTTAATTACTGTTTTTAAAACTTTAATTCTTGCATAATATTTGGAGTTGGCTTCAACTACCGTCCAAGGTGCGTAATCTGTGCTGGTGCGTATCAGCATTTCGTTAACAGCCGCTTCATAAGCGGGCCATTTTTCGCGGTTGCGCCAGTCTTCTTCGGTAATTTTCCACTCTTTGTCAGGGTCGTTTTCACGCTCTTTAAAGCGTTTATACTGTTCGTCCTGGTCAATATGCAGCCAGAATTTACACAAAATAATACCGTGTTCAGCCCATTGCGCTTCGGTTTCGTTAATTTCGCCATAAGCGCGCTGCCATTCGGCATCCGTTGCAAAATGCTCAATGCGTTCAACCATTACACGCCCATACCAGGTTCTGTCAAAAATGGCAATTTCACCGGCGCGCGGCATTTTAATCCAAAAACGCCACATGTAGTGGAATTGTTTTTCAACCTGGTTCGGCGCCGCAACCGGGTTTACAGCATAACCAAGCGGGTCAAGTGCTCTTGCAAGACGCTTGATGGCACCGCCTTTGCCGCCTGCATCCCAGCCTTCAAACGCTACAATAAGCGAGCGCTGCGATTCGTATAAATCAAGCTGCAAAGATTTTAATTTTTCCCTGCATTTATCAAGCTGAACTTTATATTCTTCCTTGGTAAGAGATTTTGAAAGGTCTACCTTATCAAGAACATTATATAAAGCTACATGGCGCGGCGGCAGCACAATGCTGCGGCTTTGGGATTTTATTTCTGCCGCTGCCAGTGCGCTTTGCAGTGATTTTACCATGCTTTCTATAATTTGAATGGTTGCAAAGCGTTCGTCATCACCGGCAATTAAATGCCAGGGTGCGTTTTCGGTATCAGTTTCGGCAAACATCTGCTCATAAGCATTAATAAAATTATCGTAGTCTTCATCGTTATGCTCCTGAACATCCAGTTTTTTCCAGTTTTTGCCGTACACTTTATTCAGCTTTTCCATGTTTTCCTTTTGCTGCTTTTTGGAAACATGCACAAAGTATTTCAAAAGCACATAACCGTCATCAGTAAGCTGCTTTTCAAACGCACGGATGTGTGAATAGGAGGTATTGAGCAAATGCCCTACCTGGCTTTTATCCGAAACATTATGTTCATTTTTTAAAAAGTACCAGCTGCGGTGGTATACTACAATATTGCCGTAGCTCGGAAGCTGCTTCCAAAAGGATGTAAAAAACGGCTGCTTACGCTGTTCGTCAGTCATTTTGGACGCGGAAAATACCCTGAAACCGCGGGAGTCCATTTTCTGCATCATTTCATTGATAATATCTGTGCGCATGGCTCCGCGCCAGCCTTCAACCAGCACTATTACAGGCACTTTTGCCGCGCGGCATTCCCTTTGCAGTTTACCGAGCAAATCGCCGTAATAATCCATTTTTTTATCATACTCTTTTTTATCCAGCTTTTGTTTTAAATCGAGTTTCTCAAGCATATTTACGCCTCTGTTCACTTTGATATTTTAATACGGCTCTTTATAAGGCCTTAATGCGCGCGGCTTGTCGAGTATTTCTGCCATTATAATACCTTCACGCAGCCTCCGGCGGTTCATTTTGCCGTTAAAGAGCGCAGCTTTTTTCTGCGTGCGCGGCATGGCAAACACGGGTGCAGCAGGCCGTTTTTTTAATGACGGCGGCGTTATAAATGCCGGTTCATTGTAAACTTTATAAGTTGGCTGCACCTTCGGCTGTTCAAAAACTTTTCCGCGCTGTTTTGCTTCCCGGTCTTCCGGAAACTCTACATACCAGGGCTTTTTACTTTCCCTGCCGGATGCGGGAGCGCCTTCTTTATATACAGTTTTATCCGTGCTTTCCTGCTGACTTTGCTGCGTGCCTGTAATGTCATAAGTTTCGCGGCTTTCCCGGCTGCTGTCCATATCCGGCAGCGGCGGAAAATGCCCCGTTCTGTTACGGCGTTTTTTGCGGTTCGATTTATCAATTACAACGGTAATTACAAAAATCAGCAGCGGCAAAAAGCCCATAAAGTTTTCAAAGTCCATAATAATCCCTCATTTATTTTTGAACGGGATTTTTATCTACTTCAACATCCTGTTCATTGCCGGCAATCATTTTGCGCATATCGGTATCTGCAATAATATTGTTCATACGGTAATAATCCATAACGCCAAGGCGGCCTTTTTCCAGCGCTTCCGCAAGGGCGGCAGGTACTTTGGCTTCCGCTTCAACAACCTTGGCCTGCATTTCCTGCGTATAGGCTTTCATTTCCTGTTCTTTGGCCACTGCCATGGCACGGCGTTCTTCCGCACGGGCCTGGGCAATGCGTTTATCGGCTTCTGCCTGGTCGGTCTGCAATGCCGCACCAATGTTGCGTCCTACGTCAACGTCGGCAATATCAATCGAAAGAATTTCAAAAGCAGTACCGGCATCAAGACCTTTGGCAAGAACGGTACGCGAAATATAATCCGGGTTTTCCAAAACATCAGTATGGCTTGCGGCAGAACCTACATTGGTTACAATGCCTTCACCTACACGGGCAATAATTGTTGCTTCACCGGCACCGCCTACCAGCCTGTCGATATTGGCGCGCACGGTAACGCGGGCTTTAACTTTCAGCTCAATGCCGTTTTTGGCTACGGCAGAAACAACCGGGGTTTCAATTACTTCCGGGTTAACGCTCATCTGAACCGCTTCAAGCACATTGCGCCCTGCAAGGTCAATAGCACAGGAACGTTCAAAGGTAAGAGGTATCTGCGCACGGTGCGCTGCAATTAAGGCATCGATAACGCGGTCTACGTTGCCGCCTGCAAGATAATGCGCTTCAAGCTGGTTTACATTAACGTTCATACCGGCTTTATTGGCCTTAATTAACGGCAGCACAATCTGCGAAGCCGGTACGCGGCGCAGGCGCATGCCTATCAAATTAAAAATTCCTACGTTAACTCCGGCAGCAATGGCCGAAATCCATAATCCCAGCGGCACAAAATTAAAGAACAAAGCTATAACGGCGATAATTATAATTACGGATATTAAACCGCCGCTGAATAAAAAACTTAACAAAAAATCTGCCATTTACAACACTCCCCTACTCATATTTTTTAACAAGCAGCTTGCTGCCTTCAATCTTTACAACTTCAATTTCCGAATCTTTGTCTATGTAATCGCCGAAGCTGACCACGTCCACGCGTTCACCGTCAATTAAAGCGGTTCCCGCAGGGCGCAGCGGCGCAATTACTTTACCTTTTTTGCCTAAATAACATGAATAATCTGCCGCGCCGGTATAACCTTCGCTGTTTTTCTGCTTCTCGCGCAGCACAAAAGGATTCCAGCTTGACGATGACGGTATAAACCAGAACAGCAGCGCACAAATCGCCGCAAGCACGGCAACAGTGCCGCCAACAATGCAAAACGCATCCCAGCCGCCGCCAAGGAAGAAAAAGAACCCTGCTGTCAGCGATAATAAGCCGATTGCGCCAAGTATGCCTCCGGGCACAACAATCTCCAGCCCGATTAAAACCACCCCGGCCACAAGCAGAACCGTATCAAGCGACATCCAATCACCTCCGCAAAGTATATATTATTATTATAACATACAACAAAAGCATACAGCAAAATTAAGCGTTTAAAAGTACAAAAATTATAAATTAAAATTTATTCTTTCTGAAATTGCAATTCAGAAAAAGCATTATTTAATATGGCGCTGCACACTTTTTCCTCCCATGAATACATGCCGCTGTAAGCACCGGCGTTTGCACTTTCCGGCCCGGGCATGCCGTTCATAATATAAATAAACCCGTTTTTATGTTCCCGGTCTATAAACATGCCTGCCAGTAAACCGTAGGCTTCGGCAAAATGCCCGGACATTTCTATATCCCTGTCCAGCAGAAAACGGTCTTTATCAATGTTTTTTACATTCTGAATACCAAGCCCGAAACAGTTCATTAACCCGCCGTAAGTATCGCCGTTGGTTTTAGCTTCGTTTAAAACCCAGTAAGGCTTAAACATTTCATCAATACTTTTTTCAGTTAAAATGCGTTTTCCGTTATATTTGCCGTTATCAATAAGCATCTGCATCCACTTTTCCAGCCCGGCAAGGCTTATACGCAAGCCGCCGTGCGGAAAAAATATTGTGGCATTGGTTTCTGTTATGTATTCATCGTAATTATATATGTTGTACAGATTATTGCCGTATATTTTTAACGTGGAATAATCGTCAACCTGCACAATCCACGGGCCGTCAGTATTCCAGACGCCGTATTCCTGCTTCTGATAAATCAGCCCAAAATCATTCATCGCAGTTTCGTTAAAATCGGTTATATTAAAGCTGGCATCAATTTCCATGGGGTCAAAAATTGCCTGCTTCATATATTTATCAAACCGCGTCTGGGTAACTTTTTCTATAATGGTTCCCAAAATTCCGTAATTTAAATTTGTATAACAGAAAAATTCGCCCGGTGCTTCACCGTAAGGCGCATAATGCGCGCCGCCTTCATAAAACATCCCGTCCGGGCGGAATAACTCCTGCAAACTGTATTTTGAAGGTATTGTATAAACTTCACCGTCGCGCAGCGAAGAAGTATGGCTTAACAGCATTTTAGAAGTTATCGGCGTATCCGGATAGTTTGGGTTACGCAGCGTAAAGCCAAGGTAACGGCTTATATCTGCGTCCAAATCAATTTTACCCTGTTCGGCAAGCTGCATATATGCCGCCGCAACAAAAACTTTGGAAAGAGATGCAATGCGCAGTTTGGTATCCCGCGTAAGCGGCAGGTTATTTTGAGGATTTTCATTATCAATGTACCTGCTGCCCAAAGTCTTTTCATAAACCAGCCGGTCATCTTTAATAACCGCCGCACCAACACCGGGCACGCCGTTTTTGTTATCGTCAATTAATAATTGCAAATCAGTGTTCAGTTTGGCAAAGTTTTCATTTTCTGCCGCCGCAGCAAATGCCTTTAACTGGCAGGGCAAACAAATAATGCCGCAAATAATAAAAGCAGTTAAAAATATTATGTTTTTAAAATTTTTCATTCTTATTCCCCTGTCTTAAAACAAAAAGTTAAAAACAATTATAACATTAAAATGCCTGCATATAATACCTTTTTGGAGCACAAATATGGTATTTTTTGTGAATTTTAAAGAAAACAGCAAACAAACCCAGCAGCAGCCAAAGCCAGAGAAAAATCTTAATGCAACTTATTTCCTGCGCAATTAAACTATTGACAGCGGTTTGAGAAAATATTATAATATCTTTCATCAACAAAATTCCCCGATAGTTCAGCCGGTAGAACACCTGACTGTTAATCAGGGCGTCGTAGGTTCGAGTCCTACTCGGGGAGCCAGAAAATCAATGTCCCGGACGTTTACCGTTCGGGATTTTTTATTTTTATGTATGCTTTCCTGCTCTTTTTATAAAAAGCACGAAATAAAATACGGAACCAGTTTTCAGGGTATATAAACACACCTTAAAATACTGATTCCGTATGTAAAGTTTTAAATATTCAGCTTTTTATTGCCGGCTTATCTTGTCAGTTTATAAATAAGCGCGTTGCAGATTGCAGCCGCAACGTTGCTGCCGCCCTTGCGCCCAACTGCAACGATATAAGGAATGCCCGTCTGCATAATAATCTCTTTTGATTCCACTACATTAACAAAACCTACCGGCACGCCGATTACCAGTGCCGGTTTTATTTTGCCTTCTTTTACAAGCTCATCAAGGCGTACCAGCGCGGTAGGTGCATTGCCAACGGCAATAATTACCGGACCTTCAACGGTGCAGGCTTTTTCCATGCAGGCCGCCGCACGTGTAGAGCCTGCTTCTTTGGCTCTTGCTGCAACGTCGGCATCCGCCATAAAGCAAACGGCTTTGGCGCCGAGCTTTGCAAGCCCTGCTTTATTAATGCCGGTGCAGGCCATATTGGTATCGGTAATAATGGTTGCACCGTTTTTTAAAGCCTCCAGTGCTTTTTCAACTACGCCTTCAGAAAAACGCATATTGCGTGCATAGTCAAAATCAGCAGAGGTATGAATAACACGTTTAACAATGCTTATTTTTTCGGTGTCAATTTTTAATTCGCCCAGTTCTTCACCGATAATTTCCATGCTGCGTTTTTCTATATCCGCAGGCAGTACATTTTGTAATTTCATATAAACCTCCTGTTATTTTTCAATACCTTCGCGCGCCATAATTCCCTTATCCATCGGATGTTTTACCTTACGCATTTCCGATACATAATCGGCAATTTCCACAAGTTCCGGAGCGGGGTTGCGCCCTGTTAAAACAACTTCCAGATTTTCCGGCTTATGCCGCAAAAATTCAATGAGTTTCGGCATTTCAAAAACTTTTGCGTTCAGTGCGCCTATTACTTCGTCCAAAATTAAAAGCGAATAGCCGTCGTTTTTTATTTTTGCCAAAACCTGTTCAAACATTTTATTATGCTCGATAAGCAAAGCATGTTTTTCTTCTTCATTCATTTGAAAAGTAAACTTTTTGCTTTCTTTGCCGCGCATTACTTCAATATCCGGCAGTTTGGCAAGCGAATAAAGCTCCCCGCTGTCGCGGCTTTTTAAAAACTGCACCAGCAGAACCTTATTGCCGCGCCCTGCACAGCGTACTGCCAGGCCAACGGCAGCAGTGGTTTTTCCCTTGCCGTCGCCGCAGTAAATATGTATTAACCCAAACATTTAAATACCAGCCTCTAAAATTTCGTAAACTTTCTTCATGTCAATGTTCTTTCTGATATTGTCGGCAAGAATATCATACTGCTGTTTTTTATATTCATCAAAATTGATAACTTTAATATCATCGCTGCTCATGCCTTTTTTGGCAAGCAATGCTTCAACAACGGCAGCTGCAACACCTTCGCTGTCGAAAATGCCGTGTACATAAGTGCCGTAAACATTAAGCTGGCCTTCAATATGCTGGGAACCTTCCGGCATAACGCCGCCTTCTTCGTAAATAGGCTGCATTTGCGTAAGCGCATTATTTTTATCAAATTCGGTTACGCCGGAATGAATTTCGTAGCCGTAAAAATCTTTGCCGCTGAGGTTTGCAAAAACGCCCTGCACGCTGCCGAAACGGCCTTCCACGCGGATAGTGCGTTTCTTTTCGGCAAAAATGGTTTCAACATTCAAAAGACCTATACCGGCAGTATTGCCGCCTTCTTCAACACCATACGGGTCGCTGAGGTTTTTGCCGAGCATCTGGTAACCGCCGCAAACGCCGAAAATAACAGTACCTTTATGCGCGTGCTTCAGAATTTCTGCTTCAAAGCCGCTCTGGCGCAGCCATTTCAGGTCGCCAATAGTATTTTTTGTGCCGGGAATGATAATCATATCGGGATTTTTCAAATCCTGCACTTTATCTACATAACGCAGGGAAACGCCGGGAATAAGTTCAAACACGTTAAAGTCGGTGTAGTTGGACATGCGCGGAATACGCACAACGGCAATATCAACCGCTTTAACTTCGGTATGTTCGGTTAAGCGTTCGGAAAGGCTGTCCTCGTCTTCAATATCGACATGCAGCATCGGCACTACGCCTACAACGGGCACGCCTGTTTTTTCTTCAATCATTTTCAAACCCGGGCGCAGAATTTCCACATCGCCGCGGAATTTGTTAATAATAACGCCTTTTACCATTGCGCGTTCATCCGGCTCAAGCAGCATTAACGTTCCGTAAATGGAGGCAAATACGCCGCCGCGGTCGATATCCGCAACCAGAAGCACAGGAGCCTTTGCCATTTTGGCCATGCCCATGTTTACAATATCATCGGTTTTAATGTTAATTTCCGCCGGGCTGCCAGCGCCTTCGATAACGATAATATCATTTTTATCTGCAAGTCCGTTAAAGGCTTTCATAATTTCCGGCTTCAGCGTATGCTTCATTTTAAAATATTCAGCCGCTGTCATTGTGCCGATAGGCTCACCGTTTACAATAACCTGCGAACCGCAGTCACTGGTAGGTTTTAACAAAATCGGGTTCATGGCAACGTCAGGTTCTATACCGGCAGCTTCCGCCTGCACAACCTGCGCTCTGCCCATTTCCGCGCCAGTGCGCGTTATAAAAGAATTAAGGGCCATATTCTGCGATTTAAAAGGCGCCACCTTATAGCCGTCCTGATTGAAAACACGGCACAAGCCCGCAGTCACAAGGCTTTTGCCTGCATTTGACATTGTTCCCTGAACCATTATTGTTTTGGCCACGTTAATCACTCGCTCCCATTAAAAATTTATGTATATCATGGTAACCGCCAATAATAGGCGCATTATTATCACAGTTAACTGCAGCGGCAATTACCGGCACATTACCGGCGCTGTGTTTACCTGTTACGCAGCTTGTTACATGGTCGCCGCAAATAAGTATTTTAAGCGGCTCTTTAACGCTTTTTAAAACAGGGCCGATAAAATCTTCATCAATGCGTGTTATAAAATTTGCTTTACCGGTGTAATCATACCTGTGCGCCGCTTCGTCGCTGCCGTTAAAATGCGTAACCACAAAATCATAATCCTTTAAAAATTTTATGGTTTGCCCTGCCTTGGCGCAAACGTCGGTATCAATATCCGCCGTTGCCGTTGGCAAATCAGGCACCGGCATTTTCAGCGCACGGGCAATGCCGCGTACAATTTCGGCCTTGCATACGGCTGCGCCTTTAATGCCATGCAAATCATAAAATGCAGGCAGCAGCTTTCTTTCCGAAGGCCCCCAAGGATAAATCCGGTAACTGATGCCGTTTCTGGCAAAAGGTTTAAGTTTTTCGGTTGTTTCATCTATAAATGTTTTTAAAAGCAATGACCTTGCTTTCAAATCACTTAAAAGCATGTCAATATTAAGCCCCATGCTCTCGTGCGGAGGCGCAATATGGCAGTCATGCAGAATCTGCCTGTCATTATCCAGAATCAATAAATTGCGGTACTCGGAAAGATGCAAAAACTCAATTCCCTGCCACAGCTTATTGCATACGGCGGCAGCTTCTGCCATTTCTTTTGCTGTAAGCCCCATTGCGTTAAAAGAAACAAGCCTTCCAGCTTCGTCGACGGATGCCAGATTGCAGCGCAGCACCATTTCATATTCACTGATGTCGCGCCCGTTTGCCAAAAGTTCCAGATAGGCACGGTTAAGCGGAAAATCCTTCTGCTCAACGCCCAGCAGCCGTAAAATACAGCCCAGGCTTTCCGCAGGAAAATCGCTGCCGCAAATGCTTATTTCCGAATATGAACCTTTTTTCAGCAGTTTGTCAATATTAGGATGCCGGGCATATTCAAACGGCGTCCTGCCCCCAAAAGCATCTATCGGGTCATCTCCCAACCCGTCAATTATCACCATTAATGAGCGCATTATTTTGTACTTTCTTTAATGCTTTAATAAATCTTATATTAACGGCATGCCTTTTAACGGCAATGCGGTAATAATTTCCGTTTAAGTTATGGTAATTGGCGCAGCTGCGGATTAAAAAGCCCTTCTTTAAAAGCTGTTCTTTTAAATCCTGCGGCTGTTCCAGTCTGAAAAATATATAATTAGCCTCAGAGCCATAAGTTCTGGCGCCGAGCCCGTTCAGCGCGGCGGTGAGGTAACGGCGTTCTTTTGCTATAAGTTTTTTTGCCTTTTCAACATATGCAGTTTCATCCAAAGCTGCGCAGCCTGCTTCCTGCGCCGGTACGGAAACATTCCAGTCCTGCCCGCATTCATGCAGGCGCAAAAGCAAATCCGTATCTGCCGTAAGGCAGTAGCCAAGGCGCAAACCCGGCATGGCATAGGTTTTTGTAAAGGCCTTCAATATAATAAGATTATTATTGCTTTGCAGCTTTTCAATCATGCTGTAAGCATTTTTGTCAGCCACAAAGTCCATAAAACATTCGTCAATTAAAATTTTTATGTTAAGTTTTTGGCACTTTTCAATTATCTCTGTCAAAAGTTCTTTATCAATAAGTTTGCCGGTAGGATTATTTGGGTTGCAGATAACCACAAAATCAATATCCGGCGTCAACTGCCGCAAAATATCGCTTTGTGGTTCAAAATTATTTTCTTCCCGCAGCAAGTAATAATCTATCCGGCAGCCAACACTGCGCAGAGACTTTTCATAATCGGCAAAGGTAGGCGCCAGAAGCAGCGCTTTTTTCGGCCTTAAGGCCAGAGCCAGTTTAAACAGTACATCTGCTGCACCGTTGCTGAAAAAAATGTATTCCCCAGGCACGGCTAAAAATCCGGCCAGTTTTTCCGTTAAGCGGCGGCAGAACGGGTCCGGATAATCCGCACATCCTGCAATGGATTTTACAATTGCTTTTTTTACAGACTGCGGCAACCCAAGCGGATTGATGTTTGCAGAATAATCAGCAAGGTTCTTTTTGCCGCTGGCGGTATATATATCACCGCCATGCACATAGGTATACATCATTTACTCTCCAATTATAAAAATCTTAATTAAAAACACCAAAGAAAAAGTTAAAATGCTTAAAATACAGGTCATATACATTAAACCATTCATTTTTACAATGTCTTCGGCATCTGTTTTTTTCAGTTCATCGCCAATGGTTTCTTTTGGCACCCATTTGCCAAAATAAAAATGCCCGCCGCCAAGTTTAATGCCTAGCGCACCGGCTGCCGCCGATTCCGTCATGGCCGAATTGGGGCTTAAATGATGGCGCCTGTCGCGCTTAAAAATACGCCATGAACCGGAAGCATCCATATTCAGGAAATATGCCGCTGCCACCATTAACAACCCGGAAATACGCGCCGGTATAAAGTTGGCAACGTCATCCAGCTTTGCTGCACAACGCCCGAAATACAAATATTTATCGTTTTTATAGCCAACCATGGAATCCATGGTGTTAATTGCTTTATACAAAAATGCCAGCGGCGCCCCGCCGATAAACATGAAAAACAGCGGTGCAATAACACCGTCAGAGGTATTTTCTGCAACGGTTTCCACGGCAGCCTTTGCAACTTCTTCATCGGTAAGTTCTGCCGTATCGCGCCCTACAATCCACGAAAGTTTTTTGCGCGCTTCCTGCAAATCTCCGCTTTTCAGTGCATCGTACACCTGCAAGCTTGCTTCTTTAAGTGAACGCATTGCAAAAATCTGATAAAACATAAATGTTTCAACGGCAAACGCCAGTACCGGGCTGTACATTTCTGCCAGCGTTAAAATAAAATACGGCACGGCAAAGGTTACCGTTAAAACAATAACCACCAGCACAAAGCCGCCCATCAGCAAGCGTTCCGGCTTTTCTCCGCAAAAGCGGCGCACAGCCTTTTCGGTTACGCTTATCAGTTTGCCTATAAAGCAAATAGGATGCGGCAGCCAGCGCGGGTCGCCAAAAATAAAATCTAAAATAAACCCCAAAATTATTGCTGTTAAAAGAACCATACTACAAACCCTTCATCATCAACCAATCATTATTTATCCCTGTATGCGCGGCAGGCCTTTACAAAATTTGCAGCAAACTCTGTATTGCCCCACAAATGAATGTGCGGATAGCCTGCATAAAGGTTCGGCGTTGTGTAAACAGCTTCCCAGGCTTTTGTTCCGGAAGCTTTGGCAACGGCAAAAGTGTCGCCGTTATTGGTGCTGTCGGAATAATGGAACTCGTGCCCGTTAATTTGCCCGCCTTTTTTGCACAGCAGATTATCGCGCTTGGCCGTTAAAACAACATAGCCAAAACGGTTTAGCTTCTGCGTCATATAAGTTTCGCCGTCTACAACGCCTGCCCAGTCATAAACCTGCCCGTTTTTATCGCGGAAAGCCTTCATCAGGTACATAAAGCCGCCGCATTCGGCAATGCACGGCAGCCCGGAATCTACCGCATTTTTTATGCTTGCGCGCATGGAAAAATTATCCTGCAGCACCTTGGCATACAGTTCCGGATAGCCGCCGCCAAGATACAAACCGTCACATTCCGGCAGCTGTTTATCTTCCAGTGGGCTGAAATACACAAGCTCGGCACCGAGGCTTTCCAAAAGTTCCAGCGCGTCCTGATAATAAAAGCAAAACGCTTTGTCGTAAGCAACGGCAATTTTTACACCGGCAATTTTTTCCTGCTGCAAATCAGTATAGGTTAATGCCGGAGCCGCTGCCGCAATTTCAAGCAGCCTGTCAAAATCAATGCTTTTTTCTGCCTGGGCAGCAAGCGTATTGATAATTTCCTGCAAACCGGTAATTTCGCCCGCCGTTACAAGCCCTAAATGACGGCTTTCAAAATTGCAGTTTTCCATATGCGGCATATAGCCGAGCAAAGGTATGCCGGTTTCTTTTTCAATGGCTTCTTTATAAAAAAGATAACTCATTGCCGTTACATTATTTAAAACCGCACCGGCAACATTTACATCTTTGCGGAAGTTTTTAAAGCCTTCAATCATGGCGGCAATAGAAAGAGCAGCCCCTTTGGCGTTTACAACCAAAATTACAGGAGTTTTGGTAAGGCGTGCCAAATCGTAGGCACTGCCTTTAAGAGTAGTACCCATGCCGTCAAAAAAGCCCATAGCTCCTTCCAAAACCGCAATATCGCAATCCTTGCCGTTTTTGGCAAGCAGATATTTGGCAGTTTCTTCCGGAAGCATGAATAAATCCATATTGCGTGATTTTGTGCCGATAACACGGGAATGAAACATCGGGTCGATATAATCCGGGCCGGATTTAAACGCCGCCGTTTTCAGCCCTTTGTTCATTAACGCTTTCAGCACGGCACAAGTTAAAGTTGTTTTGCCGCTGCCGCTGGCAGGTGCAGCCAGCATAAAACGCGGCAGCTTCAGTTCAGCCATTTTACTCACCCTTTTTCAATGCCGTCATTATATAAACAGGGTTCTGGGACATCATCAAATTATAAGCGCCAAGTTTTTTGGCACGCGCCGCAAAAACATTTACAATATCAAGCGCGTAGGCTTCATGCTGCTTGTAATACTCCACTACTTCTATCAAAGTTTCAACGGTAATGGCATTAATTACCACACGGCAGTTTACGTTTTTGGCGTAAATAGTGTCTAACATTTTGCACAAATTACCGCCGCTGCCGCCGATAAACACGCAGTCCGGAACCGGCATTTCTTCCAGCTTTTCAGAAGCCTCGCCTGCAATTACGGTAAGGTTTTCCACGCCGAACAGCTCTTTATTTTTTTCAATAAGCTGCACCGCTTCCGGATTGCGTTCAAACGCATAAACCATGCCGCGTTTGGCCTGCAAAGCAAGCTCAATGGAGCAGGAACCTGTACCGGCGCCAATATCATAAATAACGTCGGTTTCCTGCGGCATCAATTTGGAAATGGAAACCGCACGAATTTCCTGCTTCGTCATAGGCACTTTGCTGCGCATGAACAAATCATCGTTCAAGCCGTGAACATTATGTGACAGAGTTTTAGCGTCTTTATTAATAATCATCATTACAGAAAGCGAAGAAAACTGTTTCTGTGCAGCTTCTTCCGCCTTCATGGAACTGATATTTTCGTTATCGTAAGAAAGGTTTTCACCGACATAAACCTGCACGCCGCCAAGCCCGAAACGGCACAGTTTGGCGCACAGAGCCTGCGGCGAATTTTCTCCGCCGGTAAGGGCAAATACTTTTTCATTATGGGCAACGGCTTCAATAAAATTCTGCCTGCGGCCGTGCATGCTGATAATTTTTGCGTCATCCCAGGACATTTGCAGCTGCTGCGCAAAATAAACAAGGCTGCTGATACCGCAAAAACGCACACATTCACAATCCGGCAGCTTGCCGCTGATAGTTTTGGCAAGGCTGAAAAAGCCTACGTCCCCGCTTACAAGTATGCTGACAATATCTTTTTCAGGATTGGCATTTGCGCAAATATTGCATATTTCCGCCGTCTTGATGGTGTCATAAAAACGCTTTTCAGACGCAAAATTTGCAAGCATACGCTTATCGCCAATCAAAATCGTACTTTGGTTTATTGCTTCAAGGGCTGCGCCGGTTAACAGTTTGGGGTTGCCCGGCCCAATGCCTACAATATTAACCCTTAACATTTCTTCACCTTCATTCTGCGGTCTGGTAACGCTTTTTCATAAGCGCCGCTATATCTGCATAACCGCTGCCGTGTTCGTTTTCGCTTCTGGCAATTATAACAAGTTCCGCCCCGGCTTTATGTGCTGCGGATATTTTTTCTTCAAAACCGCCGGCTTTGCCGGAATCCTTTGTTACAAGGTATTTAGCATTAAAATGCTTAATCATGGCTATGTTTAAATCTTCTTCAAACGGTCCCTGCATGCAGACCACGTTAGCAGGCTTATAGCCAAGTTCCACAGCTTTGGCCAGGGAATCCTGCATCGGCAGAATCCTCAGCGCTATACGCTCGCTGTAATCCGGCACAGCTGTAAAATCAGGCAGATTTTTACTGCCGGTTGTTAAAAATATTTTGCCTTCGGTATGGCTTAACAATTCGGCTGCTTCTGCGGCGTCGTGCACAACTATGGCACTGCCGTAACCTGCTTCCGCCGGGCGTACAAGCCGCAGATATTCCGTATTGTTCAAAGCGCAGGCTTCTTTTACGGTTTGCGTAACCACCGTAGCATACGGATGTGTAGCGTCGATTACGCAGTCAGGCTTGTGTTCTGCCAAAAAGCTGCACATAGCCGTTAAATCCATACGTTCCGGCAGAACTTTAACATTATTGTGTTCTTCAATAAGGCCGGCTCCGTACAAAGTCGCCACCGAAACATAAATTTCAATATCAAGCGCGGCAAGTTCTTTTACAAGGCCGCGTCCTTCGCTTGTACCGCCGATAATCCAAATGCGTCTGTTCACAGCTTATAGCCTCTGGGGGTAACCAGTTTGCCGTTAATAACTTCGGTTTGCGAGTTGCCGATAATTACAGTGGAGAACATATCTACCTGTTTATCGCGCAGTTCCTGCAAAGTAGTAATTTCGTAAGTTTCGCCGTCGCGGCCGATATTGCGCACAATGCCTGCCGGTACATCCGGACGCTGGTTTTTCAGCATAATGTCGCAGGCTTTCTGCAAATAATCGTGGCGCTTAAAGCTGGAAGGATTGTACAGGCAAATGCAAAAATCAGCCTGAGATGCGCAGTCAAGGCGTTTTTCAATTTTTTCCCACGGAGTAAGCAAGTCGCTTAAAGAAATAAGGCAGAAATCGCTGATGAGCGGAGCGCCGAGCACTGCCGCACCGGAGCAGGCTGCGGTAATGCCGGGAACTACTTCAATATCCAGCTCCGGATGGTCTGCCGCTACCTGGTACATAATGCCTGCCATGCCGTAAACGCCTGCATCGCCGCTGGAAATCATGGCTACGGTTTTGCCTTTCAGGGCTTCTTCAACAGCAAGGCGGCAGCGGTCAACTTCTTTGCGCATGCCGGTTGTTAAAAATTCCTTGCCGGGAAAATCGTTTTTAATCAAATCTATATAAACATGGTAACCCGCAATAACATCACATTTTTCAAGCGTGTTTTTAGCACGTGCGGTCATTTGTTCCACACCGCCGGGGCCTAAACCTACTACATAAACTTTCTGCATTTTACACCATCCTAAATTTATTTTAAAAATCTATAATCAGCGGTTCTTCCGCAACCGCCAAAGTAACACCGTCATGAGCCGTTTTGCGTAATTTAAGGCAGCCGCCGCTTGCAAGCACTGCCGAACGCTCGCAAACGTTATCAACGCCTGCAATGCTTTTTACAAAAGCGCTCGGCGTAAAATCGCCCTTTACCTGCTGCAGTTCTGCGGCGGTATAAAATTTTACCGGCACATTATGCTTTGCCGCAAAAGCAAGCAGCCCGGCTTCATCTTTTTTTAAATCTACCGAAGCTATGCTTTTTACACAGCGCATGTCAAACCCATGCTTTTCCATTTCAGCAAGCACAAAATTTTCTATTTTTTCCAAAGGCGTATTTCTGCGGCAGCCAATACCCAAATGTAAAATTTTAGGCATTAAAACAACCGTTGTATTAAACGGCTTCCTGTTTTTGCAGGTTGTTACAGCCATGCCGGTTTCTCCGCTGCCGACAAGTTCCACGCCGGAAGGCAGAGCACCTTTAATTGCGTAATCGCTGCATAACCCTGCCGTTTTGCCTGCAACAAGTGCCGCTGCAAAATCTTTGGCGGCCTGCATGCTTTCAATAACCATGCCGCGCCTTGCCGCCCATTCGTCAACCGCAAACAGGTTATTAACATCGGTTGCGGTGGTAACAACGGGCACGGCTTTAATTGCGGCGGCAATCTGCCTTGCAAGGCCGTTGGCACCGCCGATATGGCCCGAAAGAAGCGATATTACAAAGTTTGCGCATTCATCAATAACAAGCACTGCCGGGTCGGTAGTTTTGCTTTTAACATGCGGCGCAATAGCGCGCACCGCAATGCCGCTGGCACCAATAAATATCAGCACGTCAGCCTTATTAAAATACTCAGCGCAAACAGCCTTGTAATCGTCAACAGCAGTTAAACCTTCGCATACACCGGCAAACTTCGGCATAGTGCAGCATTTTGCCTCGCAGCCAATGCCTGCCAAAAACCTGCCTATAGCGGCGTTAAGCAATCCGCCGCGTTTGCTGAAGGAAAAAATAACTGCCAGCATTATTTAACCTCAGGTTTAATATCCAGTTTGCTGGGGTCTGCCTCACGGTAGCCGTGCGCAAAGGTCGGGTTATACAGTTCGCTTCTGTCGTATTCGCTGCCAAGGAAATAGCCGACGGTAATGAGCGCGGTTTTGGTAATATTATATTTGGCCGCGGTTTCGGCAATAGTGCCTACCGTGCAGCGGCAAACTTTTTCATCCGGCCAGGAAGCCTTATAAACAATGGCTGCCGGGGTATCTTCCTTATAACCGCCTGCAATGAGTTCTTTCTGGAGTTTTTCCAGCATGCTGGAGCTTAAAAAGATTACCATTGTTGCATTGTGCGCAGCATAATCGGCAATTTTTTGTTTTGAAGGAACAGGAGTGCGCCCTTCCATACGGGTAATAATAACCGACTGGCTTACATTCGGCAGAGTATATTCTGCTTTTAAAGCGGCTGCAGCAGCGCAGAAGGAACTTACGCCGGGCACAATTTCATAATCGAGCCCATAGCTGCGCAGAAGGTCAATCTGTTCGCGGTGAGCACCATAAATGCTGGGGTCGCCGGTGTGCAGGCGTACAACAAGCTTGCCGCTCTGTGCTGCCGGTACCATGGCTGCAATAACTTCTTCCAAAGTCATTTTTGCGCTGTCCATAATTACGCAGTCAGGTTTCGCATATTTTAAAAGTTCTGGGTTAACTAAGGAACCGGCATAAATAATAAGGTCAGCCTTTTCCAAAAGTTCTTTGCCTTTCACCGTAATTAAATCCACGGCACCCGGGCCTGCGCCAATAAAATAAATCATTTGTCAAACTCCTTTTCCTTAACTAAAATTATCGAAAAATAACTGCTTTTTTCGTCAATCTCATTCAAATCACGGTAAACTTTTTCGCCTGGCAATCCGCAGCGTTCTACCATTGCGGCATGGCTCAAAAGCCCGCGCTCTTTAAGTTCGTCGCGCACACTGGCAATCTGGCTGGCCGATTTCATCAGCACCTTGTTGCCGGGCGCGTCCAAAAATTTACTCGATTCTTTATAACTGCCGGGCAGGATGATTAAAGGCTCTGCCTTTTCGCACAGCGATACGTTAAGCTTTGCGGCAACGGCGCAGAAGCTTGTTACACCGGCAACGAGTTCCGCATCATAGCCTGCTTTAAGCACCAGTTTATGCACATAAATGCAGGTTGCGTAAACAGTAGGGCAGCCAAGCGTGATGAACACCACGTTTTTGCCTTCGTCCAAAAGTTTGGTAATGGTATCGGCGCCTTCCTGATGTGCCTTGGCCAAAGCGTCTTTATCCTTCGTCATCGGCATGTAAATAACAACCTGTTCCTTTTCGTCGATATTTACAATCTGATTAACGATATTTTTTGCTGTCATAATATCGCCGTCGCCTTTGGGAAGCGCCACAACATCGCATTCCTTCAAAAGGCGTACTGCCTTCAGCGTCATCAGCTCCGGGTCGCCGGGGCCAATGCCTACGCTGTACAATTTACCTCGCATTATCTTCATCCTTCCTTTTCATCTGATGCAGTTTTATAAGTTCATCAGCATGGGCTGTTTTGCCCAAAATGCCATATACGTTGGAGAACATCAGCGCGCCGGTTTTTAATTTTCCGTGCACGCGGTGCTGCATATAATAATCTATTTTTCCGGTAACGGCAGGCATAACTTTGTCAAACAGTTTTTCTGCCTTTAAAATTTTTATAACTTCGTCAGTAGTCAGCGCTTCGTAAATCTTACGCCCTGTTTCAAGGCTAGCGCCGTTAAACAGCGCCTGCAAGGCAAACAGTTCGGTGCGGCAGTCCGCATACTTGCTGTGCGTATTCATTACGCCCTGCGCCAGTTTAACAAGCTTGCCGCTGTGCCCTATTAAAAGCAGGCTTTCGAAGCCCTTATACACGGCGTAGTCCAAAAGCTCGCCCACAAAGTTGCTGCATGTAACGGCGTTGTCAATATCCACCTGCAAATTATCACGAGTAAAATCTTCGCCGTAGTTGCCAAAAAATACCAATAAATCTTTATTGCCCTTTTCAGCCTGTACATTTATTTCGGTGTACATGGTTTCAATCAGCGCCGTGTCGCTCATCGGCTCAACTATGCCGCTGGTGCCCAAAATGCTGATGCCGCCTTCAATGCCAAGGCGCGGGTTAAAAGTTTTCGGCGCTATCTGTACACCTGCCGGGGCAGATATTGTAACCTTCAAGCTGCCGCTGTAATTAAACTGTTCTGCTGCATCACGCAGGCTTTTTAAAATCATTTTGCGCGGCACCGGGTTAATGGCAGGTCCGCCCACGCTGCACGCAAGGCCAGGCTTTGTTACCCTGCCGACGCCTTCGCCGCCTTCAATAATATCTTCCGGCGCGTCAGCTTTTTCAACTTTGGCATAAATTAAAATGCCGTTGGTATCGTCAGGGTCGTCGCCGCTGTCTTTTTGTATGGCGCAGCAGGCGTAATCCGGCGTCATTTCAACCTCGTGCGTTTCAAGGTGCAGGCGCACGCCCTTGGGTGTATCTATATCGGCAAAATCAATGCGGCGCCCCGAAAGCAGCATCATAGCCGCAGCTTTGGCGGCGGCGGCGGCACAGCTTCCGGTTGTATAGCCGCAGCGCATTTGTTTGCCCTGCGAAAATGTGTATTCTTCCATAAAAATCCTTTCCAAATCCGGCATATCCTGCCGGAAACAGCTGCCTTTAATAATAAAAAAGGCTCCTGCCCTACGGCAGAAGTCACAAATACCAACAACACCGCTTGCGCAGTGTTCTTTTTTGCTCTCTCCATCGCCCGTAGATACAGCCATTATCAGCCATGCTTCCGGCTAAAACCGGCGGCGGGACCGCTGCGGGCTTGCACCGCAGTACACAGGCCGATTTATTCACTTACCGTATCATTATAACATAGAATTTTTAAAAGTCCAATAAAAATCGTTCCCGGCAAGTTAAATATTGCCCGCTTTGCCTGCCCCTGCTATAATAAAACAGATACAGGAGGACGATATTTATGAATATGCAGGAAATGATAGCACGCATTAACTTTCTGGCAGCCAAAAAACGTACCGAAGGGCTTACGGAAAGCGAACTTATTGAGCAGAAAGAACTTTACGAGCTTTACCTTGGCAACATCCGTGCGCAGGTAAAACAAAAGCTGGACAGCATTACCTTTGTTGATAAAGAACCGCCGGTGCAGCACTGATGTTTACTCTTGGACACGGAACCGTTTATTATGAAGACGAATTTTTGCTCGTCATCAATAAACCTGCCGGAATGTTGGTACACCCAACGGTTAAAGAGGACGGCGGCACTTTATATAATTTTGTTAAGCGCTATTACGAAGCCAACCATATAGAAAGCGGCCTGCACCCCGTTTCAAGGCTCGACCGCAATACCTCCGGGCTTGTTGTTTTTGCCAAGCAGCCGCGCATACAATTTTTGCTTTCTCAGCAGCAAATGGTAAAAAAATACCTTGGCATTACGGCAAAACTGCCCCCTGCCGCGGCAGGAATTATAGAGGCCCCCATTGCCCGCAAGGAAGGGAGCATAATTGAGCGCTGCATCAGCGAAAGCGGCAAATATGCCCGTACCGATTACCGTGTGCTTTTTACAAATAAAAACATGGCACTTGCGGAGCTTACGCTGCACACGGGGCGCACCCACCAGATACGCGTGCACCTTGCGCATATAGGCTGCCCGCTTTATAATGACAACCTCTACGGAACGCCAGGGCCGCAGAGCCGCCACGCGCTGCACGCCAGTTATTTAAAATTTACCCACCCCGTTACCGGCAGTGTTTTGGAAATTTCCTGCGGGCTTCCGGAAGATTTGCGTAAAATTATATACTAATTATCAATATAGTATGCTATAATTAACTTATAAAATTCTTGAAAAGGAGTTGTAGCAAATGCCATTAGTAACATCTACAGAAATGTTTAAAAAAGCCTATGAAGGACATTACGCTGTTGGCGCGTTCAATGTCAATAATATGGAAATTATACAGGGAATTGTTTCTGCCGCCAAGGAAGAAAATTCCCCTTTAATTTTGCAGGTTTCCGCAGGCGCACGCAAATACGCCAGCCACATTTATTTAATGAAACTGGTAGAAGCAGCCGTTGAAGACACCGGCCTGCCCATCTGCCTGCACCTTGATCACGGCGAAGATTTTGAAATCTGCAAAGCCTGCGTTGACGGCGGCTTTACCTCCGTTATGATTGACGGCAGCAAGCATCCGTTTGAAGAAAACATTGAACTTACCAAACGTGTTGTTGACTACGCCCACAACAAAGGCGTTGTTGTTGAAGCAGAGCTCGGCCGCCTTGCCGGTGTTGAAGACGCAGTTAAAGTAAACACCAAAGACGCTACCTACACCGACCCTGACCAGGCTGTAGAATTTGTAGAACGTACCGGCGTTGACTCTCTGGCTATCGCTATCGGCACCAGCCACGGCGCTTACAAATTTAAAGGCAAACCGGAACTTGATTTTGCCCGCCTTGAAAAAATTACCAACATGCTGCCGGGCTTCCCGCTGGTACTGCACGGCGCATCCACCGTTATTCCGCAGTTTGTTGAAGAATGCAACAAATACGGCGGCAAACTGGACGGCGCACAGGGCGTACCGGAAGACATGCTTTTAAAAGCAGGCAAATTCGGCGTTTGCAAAATTAACATTGATACCGACCTGCGCCTTGCAATGACTGCTTCCATCCGCAAATATATGCACGAACATCCTGCTGATTTTGACCCGCGCCAATACTTAAAACCTGCACGCGAAGCCATTAAACAAATGGTAGTTCACAAAATGCGCGACGTACTGAACAGCAGCGGCAGACTGTAATAAGCACAAATTTAAACCTGAATTAAACTTAAAAGCACTTGTATATAAGGTTCGCCCTAATGCAAGTGCTTTTGTTCTGCCTGTTTACTTAATATTTCAGCAACGGGCATTTTTTAAATATCAAATCACTATGCCAAAACTGATTTTTCGCTCTTTTTTCCGCACAATTATTTTAAACGGTTTAATCATAACACATAAAAATGTGGACATATCATAGTAAAATAAGTTTTAATCTGTATTTCACCTTTTAACGTTACTATAAACACATCTGACAAGGAGTGTGATTGAAAATGATTTACCGTCTCAGAAGATGGAGCGCCGCCCTGCTGCTGGGAATGTTTTTAAGCCTGCTAAGTATTTTGCAATGCTGTGCGGCAGGCACCGTCAACCAGGTTAACTTGCATATCGGGCAAACACCGGATGTCGTTTACCTCACCTATTCCGCGCCGGACGCAGCACAGGGAACGTTTTCCGTAACAGGAGCAAAAGGGACTGCTGATTATGCCGCCAATCCCGTCTGGTCGGATTCGGCAGGCAAATACCTTTATTCTGCCAAAGTGGATGGACTTGCACCTGATACTAACTATACCTATAACATTGCAGGCACATATTCCAACGCGTTTAAAACACCGGCAGAAACAGGTGCTTTTACCTTCGCCTTTTTAACCGACACACAGATTGGTTTTGCAGCTGACGCCAAAGCTACAGGAGCTATGTTCTCTCTGCTGAACAGCTGTGATGATTTGGCTTTTGCCTATATTGCCGGTGATATGACAGACTCCTCCCATAATGAACGGCAATGGGAAATGCTTTTTGAAAACGGAGGTGTAAATGCCTGTGCCGGGCAAACCTTTTTCGGCAGCCACCTTATTGCTGCCGCACAGGGCAACCACGACAACAGCAGTTTCAGCGGCCACATTACTGCCCCCTGCGCCAACAGCAGTGTAGGCCCTGTTGTTTATGCTTTTGATTACAGCAACGTAAAATTTGTAGTTCTTAACATGAACAACCCGGATACATGGGCAGCACAGGCAGATTTTCTGCGCCAGCAGGCAGCCGATGCCAAAAATAACGGCAAGTGGCTTGTTGCCGGCTTTCACCAGTCGCTCTATTCCGGCGCCGCACATATCGTGGATTCCGGCATTATATCAGCACGTAAATTCTGGTCACCACTGTTTGCAGAACTTGGCGTAGATTTGGTTTTGCAGGGGCATGACCATGTATATGCCAGAGGCTTTGTAACCGGCACTGGCAGCAATGCAAACCTTACTGCGGAAAATAATACCTATCACGTTGTTTCCGGTGTTCCTCTATACATTACCGGCGGTCACTCCGGCGCGGTTAAATGGTATGCGGCACGCAATTACCAGATTTCTACCGGGGACCCGCTGACACCCAATTACAGCTTTCTGGATGTAAATTCCGCAGCGCCTGCCCAAAATCCGTGGGGCACAGATACCAGCAAAACACATGAACAATCATATATTTTAATTAATGTTGACGGTGATACCATGACCTTCTCCACCTATATGTTCCGTTATGACGGAATCTCCGATAAAATGGCAACTCCTCCCTATCTTTACGACAGTTTTAGCATAAGCCGTTAAGATACAATCAATGCAAAAAGCGCTTGTATTCAAAGCAATAGCTGATACAGGCGCTTTTTTTATATAAAAAAATAAGGCTCCGCAAATCACAGAACCTTTGTAAATTTATTTATTGAACTTTATGTACTGCTTCCGCCATTTCTTTTACGTAATCGCTAACAGGCTGTACGCAGTCCGTACCGTATTTGCCAACTATTTTTACAACTGCGCTGCCAACAATGGCGCCGTCGCTTACTGCCGCCATTTCTTCGGCCTGTTCAGGCGTTGCTATGCCAAAACCAACTGCTGCCGGCACATCCGTTGCCTGGCGTATTTTTTCCGTCATGGCGGCAATGTCGGTTGTAATGTCGCTGCGCACGCCTGTAACGCCAAGCGAAGAAACAATATACACATACCCTTCCGCCTCTTTTGCAATCATTTTAATGCGCTCGTCGGAGGTCGGCGCTACCAGCGGAATTAAATCCACGCCGTACTTACGGCAAAGCTCTGCCAGCGGCGCTTTTTCTTCATAAGGTACGTCCGGCACGATAATTCCGTCCAGCCCAACGCTTTGGCAGTTTGCCAGAAATTTTTCCGTGCCATAGGTAAAAATGGGGTTGATATAAGTTAAAAATACCAGCGGCACATCTGTTTTTGTGCGTACGTTTTTTAACATGGCAAAAATTTTATCGGTTGTGGTGCCTGCGCTTAAAGCGCGGATGTTGGCTGCCTGAATTACTTCGCCCTCCGCCACCGGGTCGGAAAAAGGTATGCCCAGTTCAACAATATCCGCACCGGCGTTTGCCATGGCAACGATAAGCTGCTCTGTAACATCAAGGTTTGGGTCGCCTGCCGTTATAAAAGGTATGAAACATTTACGCTGTTTTTTGAAAGCTGCTGCTATTTTACTCATGCAAATCCACCCCCATGTATCTTGCAATGGCTGCTACGTCTTTATCGCCGCGGCCGGAAACATTTACTACGATAATTTTATCTTTCGGCAAAGTAGGCGCCAGCTTTTGTGCATAAGCAATAGCGTGAGCGCTTTCGATAGCCGGAATAATGCCTTCCGTTCTGGAAAGATAGCTGAACGCCGCTACCGCTTCATCGTCAGTTGCCGATACATACTGTGCACGCCCGCTATCATAAAGTGCCGCGTGTTCAGGTCCTATGCCGGGGTAATCGAGCCCTGCCGAAATGCTGTATACCGGTGCAATCTGGCCGTATTCATCCTGCAAAAAGTAAGATTTCATGCCGTGGAAAATACCGAGGCTGCCGCGGGCAATGGTTGCCGCCGTCTGTACAGTATTAACGCCGCGCCCTGCTGCTTCCACGCCGATAAGCTGTACTTCCTTGTCGGGAATGAAATCATAAAACAGGCCCATGGCGTTAGAGCCGCCGCCCACGCACGCCATTACAACATCCGGCAGGCGGCCTTCTTTTTCAAGCATCTGTGCTTTCACTTCCTTGCCGATAACGCTTTGAAAATCACGTACCATTTCCGGATACGGGTGCGGCCCCATAACGGAACCGAGCACATAATAGGTATCGTTTACATTGGCAGTCCACTGGCGCAGCGCTTCGTTAACGGCATCTTTAAGGGTTTTGGTGCCGCTTTCCACCGCTACTACCTTTGCCCCCAAAAGTTCCATGCGGAATACGTTCAGGGCCTGGCGCTCCGTATCTTCGCGCCCCATATAAACCGTACATTCCATATCCATCAGCGCAGCCGCCGTTGCCGTTGCCACGCCGTGCTGGCCTGCGCCTGTTTCCGCAAGCACACGTTTTTTGCCCATTTTCTTGGCCAGCAGCACCTGCCCCAGCACATTGTTTATTTTATGAGAGCCGGTATGGTTCAGGTCTTCGCGCTTTAAATAAATTTTAGCGCCGCCAAGGTCTTTGGTCATCTTTTCTGCATAATACAAAAGCGATGGGCGATTGGCATATTCATGAAAAAGTTCCTGCAGTTCTTTGTTAAACTGCGGGTCATTTTTATAATATTCATAAGCCTTTTCAAGCTCTATAACCGCATGCATCAATGTTTCCGGTATATACTGCCCGCCGTGTATTCCGTATCTTCCTTTAGTCATCATGTTCATCCTTTCACCTGTTTTATAAAATTCTTAATTTTTATTTCATCCTTGCTGCCGCCGGTTTCCACTCCGCCGCTTACGTCAACGGCGTATGGCTTTAAGCCTTTTAATGCGCTGCGCACATTTCCGGCATTCAGCCCGCCGGCTAAAAAGTAAGGTTTATTTATTTTAACGCCCTTTAAAAGCTGCGTATCAAACTGCCTGCCCGTTCCGCCGTATAACGCGGTGCTGTAAGTATCAAACAAAAAATAATCACAGTTGTAAAACGCGGCTTGTTTTATGTCTGCTTCTTCCCTTACGCGCACGGCTTTAATAATTGGCAGCGTGCATATTTTGCGCAGTTCCGCAATATAGGCGTTGGTTTCATCTCCGTGCAGCTGCACCATATTTATTATGCCAAGTTCGGCAGCCGCGGCAATTTCCTCCGGCGGTGCATTTACAAAAACCCCGATGCTCTTTATTTTTTTATTCAGCTTTGCTTTCAGGCTGCGTGCCGTTATTAAACTTACATACCGTTTGCTTAACGGATAAAACACAAAGCCGGTAAAATCAGGTTTTTGCCTGTTTACAAATTCCACGTCCTGCAAAGTTTTTATACCGCAGATTTTTACCTTGACCATCACTCAACACCTGCCAGTTTTTTCAGCGCACCTGCTGCGTCACCGCTGCGCATCAGCGTTTCACCTATTAATACGGCGTCTGCACCTGCATTTTGCAGCTTTATAATATCATCGCGCGTTTTTATGCCGCTTTCCGCCACAAAAGTTATGCCCGGCGGCACCAGCTTTTTTAAGCGCAGGCTGTTATTAAAATCAACCGTAAAATCCTTTAAATTGCGGTTATTAACGCCTATAATTTCCGCACCGGCTTTCAATGCCGTTTCCAGCTCCGCCTCGTCATGCACTTCCGTTAAAACATCAAGCCCAATACTTTTTGCCGCGGCAAGATATTCCCGCAAAACGCTTTCTTCCAAAAGTGCCGTTATTAAAAGTATGGCGTCAGCGCCGATAAGTTTCGCTTCGTAAATCTGCGCTTCGTGTACGGTAAAATCCTTACGCAGAACAGGAAGCGAAATGCTTTGGCTGATTGTCTTTAAATATTCGTTGCTGCCTAAAAAATACTGCGGTTCCGTAAGGCACGACACTGCTGCCGCACCGGCTTTTTCGTAAGCCCTGGCCTGCAAAACCGGGTTAAAATTCTTTGCGATAAGCCCTTTGGAAGGCGAGGCTTTTTTTACTTCGCAGATAAAAGAAAGCCCCTGCTTTTTTAACGCCTGCGCAAACCCGCGGTTTACTTGCGGCAGCGCTTCCGCCTCACGGCGCAAAGTATTTAAACCATATTTTTTTATAAGTTCACCGGCACGTTCTTTAGATGCCGCCGCTAAAGTATCAAGTATCATAAAAGCCTCACATAGTGCTTAATTTTACAAGCTGCTGCAATTTTTTGTAAGCCCTGCCGCTGTCGATAGTTTCTTCCGCCAGAGCCGCACATTCCTTAATGCTGCCTTTGCCGCCAAGGTATAAACTTACGGCGCTGTTTAAAACAACTGCGTCGCGTTTGCTGCCGCGTTCCGTGCCGTTTAAAATATTCGTGGTTATCTGCGCGTTTTCCTGTGCATCGCCGCCTACAAGGTCTGCTTTGGAGCAGCGTTTAAAGCCTAAATCGGCAGGGTCGAAAATATATTCCGTAACTTTGCCGTTAATAATTTCGGCCATTGTGTTGGTTGATGAAACCGTTACTTCGTCAAGCCCGTCGTTGCCGTAAACCACTATGCCGCGTTTAACGCCGAGGTTTGAAAGTACGCGCGCCAGCGGCAGCACCAGTTCCTTCTGGTAAACGCCCAAAAGCTGCAAACTTGCAAAGGCCGGGTTTGCCAAAGGCCCAATGATATTAAAAATGGTTCTGATGCCGATTTCCTTGCGTACCGGGCCTGCATAACGCATTGAAGCGTGGCAGGACTGAGCAAACAAAAAGCAAAGGTTAATTTTTTGCAGCAGTTCTTCATTTTTCTCTGCCGGCAAATCTATTTTTACACCCAAAGCCTCAAGTACATCGGCGGCGCCGCTTTTGCTTGATACGCTGCGGTTGCCGTGTTTTGCCACCGGCTGCCCGGCCGCGCTTATTACAAAGGCACTGGTTGTAGATATATTAAAAGTATTTGCGCAATCGCCGCCTGTGCCTACTATATCAAGAACATCACCCTGAGTATGGATGCGGCTGCATTTTTCGCGCAGCACCTGCGCGCAGGCAGTAATTTCGTCTATTGTTTCACCTTTCATGCGCATGGCGGTAATAAAAGCCGCAATCTGGGCATTGGTAGCGCCCCCGCTCATAATCTGGTCAAAGGCTTCGCGTGTTTCTGTTCCTGCAAGGTTCTGCCCTGCTGCAAGTTTGGCAATTGCTGTGTTAATCATTTTTTAATCCCCCTTAAATATCAGTCACTCAAAAAATTTGCAAGTATTTTCATGCCGTCCGGCGTCATTACCGATTCCGCGTTACCATATCGGCAAAACACTCCTTTGCAACCGGTACAGCCGTATAATCAGCGGCATAAGCTTTTACTTCATCCAAACTTAAATTCAACATTTTGTCCCCCCTGAAATTTTTTTGTTGAAATGGCTGCCGCGCTAAATAAAAAAGCCTGTCCCTGTAAATATACAAGGACAGGCAATAATACTATAAACCTGCGGTACCACCTTGATTCGCGGAAGATTCCGCGCACTTTAGCAGAGTGCCAACACACCCCTCGCCCGTAACGCTGGCGCTGCGTTGCAGAATACTCACAGGAAAACATGCTTTGACTGCACCCTCAACGGTCCATTTATCAGACTGCATTTCTATCCGTTCCCAGCAACCGGACTCTCTGTGAGCGCATTTTCTGACTTGATCTCCGTCTCGTAGGTTTAGTGGTAATTATTAACTTGTGTATAGTTTACGCACAATACTGTAATTAGTCAACAAATTTTTATCAAAAGCCTTAAATTTTTTAATTTTGCTGTAAATGTGTAAAGCAGTTTACAAATTTATGCACATAAACGTTAATCGTCTTTGCGCAGAACTATTTTGCTTACACGGTCATTGGCATCAATGTAAAAATCAAGCCCGGCATCTTCATAATCACCGTCACTCGGAAAATCATATCCAAGCATCATGGTTTGCTTTAAACTTTCGTCATTTTTATCAGGCGTAAAATAAACAACTCTGTTAGGCATGCCGTACTGCCCTACAACACGTGCGGCTTCATCGCCGTTGCTTACGCCGCGCATGGTGGCAAACAAGGGTGATTTGCCTTCCATAGCCGTAATGGTATGTTTTTTGCGGTTGACGCTGATTTTTACATCTGCATACTCGTAAACATAATCACCGTGTTCTTTGCCTTCTTTAATCAGTTTGCCGAGAGCTGCGTTTTCCGGCACAAAAACATCGTCAAGTTTCCATTCGCCAAAATTAATATCCTCATCATTAAGCAAGGGTTCAGCTTCCGCAGGCGTTAAATATTCGGTTGCAATGTAACCCTTATGCCCATTCCATACGGCTTCAGCCCAGGGCTGCTCGTCTTTTGTAATGCGCAGCAGCGAATGGCGCGGCAGGCAGCTGATTATGTTATTGCTTACGGCAGGATTGGAACGGAAATTAACATCATCTTCTGCCAAAATCATAAATTCGCCGCTTTTGTAGCCGCTTACGCGTTCGGTTGAATAAAATTTTGTCAAATCTTCTGCCGATGCAGAATTTGCAAATACGGCAAGGCTGATTGCCGCCGTAGCCGTCAAAGCCAAAACTCCCTTAAACATTACTGCTTTGCTGCTCCTTTCTTATTTTGCAAGCTGTTCTTTTAAATAGTTTTCTGCTGCTTCCAGCTGAGTGTCTTTCATGCTTTGCAGGTCAAGCTCCACCTCAACATCCGGCTTAATGCCGGTGCCGTGAATGGAACGCCCGCTCGGCGTATAATATTTGGCTGTTGTAAGTTTCAGCCCTGTATTTTCACTTAATTTATAAACGGATTGAACCGACCCCTTGCCAAAAGTCTGCACGCCGAAAAGCTTGCCCGCACCGGTATCCTGCACCGCACCGGCAACAATTTCAGCCGCACTGGCGCTGCCGTGGTCAACAAGCACAGCCAGCGGATATTTGACTTTTTCAAGGTTTGATTCTTCCACAAAGGTATTGCCGCTGCGGTCCTTAATAGATACCACCGTACCTTTGGGAACAATGTACTGCGCAACTTTTACGCATTCGCCCAAAATGCCGCCGGGGTTATGGCGCAAATCAAGCAGCAAGGCCTGCATGCCTTCTTTTTCAAGCTCTATATACTTTTTGGCAAAATCGGCGCCGGTCTGTTCGTTAAATACCGAAATGCGTATATAACCGATTTTTGTACCGGGCAGCATTTGCCCGCCTACCGATTCCACCTTAATATCGCCGCGGATAACGCGCACGGTGCGCTCTGCGCCGTCTGCGCTTTCAAGAAGCAGTTCCACTTCCGTGCCCTGTTTGCCGCGTATTTTGGCAACAACATCCTCCAGCTGCATACCGTCAACATTCGTGCCGTCAACGGCAAGAATTTTATCTCCGGCTTTTATTCCGGCTTCGTCGCCCGGTGTTCCTTTCATTGGCGCAACTACAACAAAATCATCGTCCTTTTTGCCAAGAACCACGCCAATGCCGCCAAAAACACCGTCCGTCAAATCAGTAATTTCGCTGAAGCTTTTTTTGTCAAGGTAAGCGGAATACGGGTCGCCCAAAGCCTTAACCATGCCGGAAGTAGCACCGTCAAACAGCTTTTCATCGTCAACCGGCTCCACATAGTTATCACGCACGGTAACAAGTGTTTTTAAAAACACCATGCCTCCGGCAGAACTGCCGGCCGCTTTCTGCACCAAGGCCATAATAACAGCCAGGGTAATTACTGCTGTACAGGCACATGCCAGCAGCAAAGTTATAATATTAAACCTTTTTTTCAGCATTTATGCCCCTCCAATTGCAGCCCATTACGGCAGATAGTTCATCGGGTCGGTAAGTTCACCGTTCAGGCGTGCTTCAAAATGGCAGTGCGGGCCGGTAGACCAGCCGGTGCTGCCTGCAAGCGCTATCGTCTGGCCCTGCTGCACATACTGGCCTTCAGATACCCACAGTTCACTGTTATGCCCATACAAACTTACAAGCCCGCCGCCATGGTCAATCATTACGCAGTAGCCATAACCGCCCAGCCAGCCGGAATATACAACCGTGCCGCTGTCTGCTGCGGCAATAGGCGTACCGGTGTCACAGGCAATATCATAACCTGAATGGTAACGGGTAGTGCCGAAAATAGGATGTGTGCGCCAACCATAGTAGGAAGTAATTTCGCCCTGCACCGGCCAGATAAATTTGCCCGTGCCTCCGCCGCCCGGCATACCGCCCGCATTTTGCAGGCTGCGCAGCATGCTGGCAATGTTTTCGCTGATAGCGGCAAGGCGGTCGTACTCGCCTTCAACCTGGCTGCGTTCTTCTTCGGCAGCATATAAAAGCTGCGCTCTTTCTTCACGCCGTGCTTCTGCTTCCTGGCGTTTTACTTCAAGCTCTGCCCTTAAAGCATCAAGCTCCTTGGTCTGGGCGTCAAGTTCTTCCTGCCGCTTTTCAATTTCAGCCATCGATTTATTAATGGCATAAAGCATTGCAATATCGCGGCTGATTATTTTTTGCAGCAGGAACATACGGGACGAAAAGTCAGAAAAATCTTTCGCACCCAAAAGTACATCCAGATAGTTAATCTGTCCGTTGATATAAATATCGCGCAGGCGCTTTTTAAAAATGTTCATTCTGCGTTCAAGGTTGGCTTTTTCTTCTGCCAGTTTAGCCTGATTATCGGCAATGGCAGTATCAAGTTCCGCCTGGCGGGCATTAATTTCGTCAAGGCGTATCTGCAGCTGGCGCAGTTCACTTACTACTTCTTCCATACGGCTGCTGGCCGCATCTGCAGCACGCCTTGCTTCTTCGCGCTGCGCTTCCATATCGCGCATCTGCTGCTGCACCCTGTCATATTCAGCTTGTTTTTCAGAAAGTTCGTCGGCGTAACCATGCAGCACCGGCAGGCCTGCAACACATGCCGCCAGTACTGCCGCCAGAACTTTACTTTTCAACATGCGCAGCCCTCCCGTCAAACGCGCAGGAATTTGCGCAAAGATACATAACTGCCGGCCGCACCGATAGCTGTGCCGCTGATGATAATAAACAAATCAACATAAATCAGCATTGGGTAAGGAGGCAGCATCGGCAAAAACGCCAGCGTGGAATAAATACGCGAAAGCAGTGCCGAATAAGAAATATCTATTATGGTAATGGAAATAAGCGAACCGAAAAAGCCCAGCGTCATGCCTTCCAGCATGAACGGCCAGCGGATAAACCAGTCGGTTGCGCCTACGTATTTCATTATGTTAACTTCGCGCCTGCGGGCAAAAACCGTCAGGCGGATGGTATTTGCAATAATAAACAACGTTGCAAAAGCAAGCAGCACTACAAGCAGAATACCGCCGATACGCAGTATTTTGGTAATCTGAAACAGCTGCTCAACAACTTCCTGCCCGAATTTTGCGGTTTCCACGCCTTCCATCTCGCCTATCTGCGGAGTAAGCTCGGCTATGCGTTCCGGAGCGTCCACTTCCACTTCAAAATAATACGGGAATGGATTATCCGTGCCAAGCGAGTTAAGCAGGTTCTGCTGTTCGCCAAGGCGTTCTTTAAAACGTTCCAGCGCTTCTTCTTTGGTTACCGGAGTAACTTTTTCGACACCTGGAAGCCCTTCCAGTTTGGTACGCGTTGCTTCCAGCACATCGCCGTCTGCTTCATCCTGCATATAAACGGTTATCTGTACCTGGCTTTCCAGATATTGGGCAAGGTTATTGGTATTTAAAAATAATAAAAGAAACATACCCAAAACCAACAGCGACAAAGCAACGGTCGATACAGAGGCTACGCTCATCAGGCCGTTGCGCCGTATGGATTTATATGTTTCTCTTACAAAATATTCTTTCGTACTAAGACTCATAGCCGTATACTCCTTTTGCATCATCGCGCACAATATGTCCGTGCTCAATGGCTATAACCCTTTTTTCCATTTCATCAACTATTTCCCTGTCGTGCGTAGCCATTACAATAGTGGTTCCGCTTTTGTTTACCTCACGGAAAATATCCATAATTTCCCAGCTTGTTTCCGGGTCGAGGTTGCCGGTAGGTTCGTCGGCAATTAAAAGGATAGGGTCGTTAACAATGGCGCGTGCAATGGCAATGCGCTGCTGTTCGCCGCCGCTGAGCTCGGTAGGATAAGCATGCGCACGCTTGCGCAGCCCTACAAGATCAAGCACATCGTTAACGCGGCGTTTGATTTTGCGGTACGGAGTTTCGATAACCTGCATTGCAAACGCAACATTGTCATATACGGTACGGTCAGGCAGCAGGCGGTAATCCTGAAAAACTATGCCCAGCTGCCTTCTGAAATACGGAATTTCCTTATCTGTCATTTTTACAAGGTCATGCCCGTTTACGATAACTTTACCGCTGGAAGGCAGAACCTCACGGAACAGCATTTTAAAGAAAGTAGACTTTCCTGCGCCGCTCGGGCCTACAATAAAAACAAATTCGCCCTGCGCAATACGGACGTTAATGTCCTGCAAAGCGACTGAACCGCCTGGATAAATTTTGCTTACGTCTATCATTTCCAGCATACGGCCTGCTCCTTTCATTCTTCACCGCGCAGCAGCGCAAAAGTTCTTTCCAAATTAAGCTGTGCCTTACTGCGCAGCTGCTCCATCCGTTCATTCTGTACAACCGGCGGCTTGCACCACGCGGCTTTAAGTACGTTTACAAGCTGCTCTTTCTTTATATCGTCCACGCTTCCGGCAAGCACACCACCGGCGGTATTTACAAATGCGTCAACCTTTGGGTCATACGAAATTGCCAAAAGCGGCACCTTCATAACTGCCGCAAAAACCAGTGCGTGCAGGCGCATGCCCAAAAGCAGCTTAAAATTGCCTATCAGCGATAAAAATTCTTCCGTGTTATATGCGGAATCCAAAAAATAAATGTCTTTTTCGTCTTTTAAAAAGCTGTTAACGGCAGCACAGCTTTTTAAATCTGCCGGATACTGCAATGGCAACAGCACTATCTGCGCGTCATGCTCCGATTTAAACTGTTTTAAGGCAGCTGCAATTACCTTAAAGCAATTTATATCATTTGCCCACGGGCGCACGGAAATACCAAGTACCGGCCTGTTAATGTCGATACCGGCATTTTGCAGTATTTTCTGCCCTATGGTTTTATCTGCAACGGGCAAAGCCAGCACAGAATCAGCAGTTACAATAATATTTCTGCCGCTGAGGCCCATTTTTAAGAGTTCAGTCTGTGAATCTGCATCTCTTACCGTAATTAAATCCGCCTTGCTGCAGACAATTCTTGTCAGCTTTCTTGCCAGCGTATTGCGGATTGGGCCAATGCCGTGCGAATACAGCATAACCTTTTTGCCTGCCATTTTACCCATTAAAATTATGAACAGATAATAAAAAAGGCTGCGCAGGCTGGTTACATCCTGCAAAAGGCTGCCGCCGCCGCTTAAAAGCATATCGGCATTTTTTAGGGCACTGTATATTTTAAAAAAGTTAAAACGGTAAATGCTTTTTACTTTATGTTTGGCAGATGTTTCGGCAGGATTGCCGGAAATAACCGTCAGGTCAATTTCCGGCTGTACGCCGCGCAAAGCCCTTACAATAGATGTAAGCATGGCTTCGTCACCCGCGTTGGCAAATCCGTAATATCCGGAAATGACAATTTTATTCATTACCCAAATATCTCCTTTGCCACTTCTGCAAATAAGGCATTAACAAATTAAGCACAACTACTGCTGCTATGCCTATTACGGCGCCAAGCCAGTAGCCGTCCAGCGCACGGATATAGCTCATGATAACCGGCGTGCGCATATGTGCAAAGGTCTGCACAAGGCTGCCCTGCCCGATAACCGCTCCTGCTACAAGTATCATCTGCCACAGGCGCGGAGCTTTGTAATAAGCCGCGTAAGCTGCTACAAAAAAGGCAGGATGCCCAATCATAAATTCTTTGGTACGCGGGCGTGCATACATCAGCTGTTCCAGCAGGGCGCGCATTTTAAGCTCAATGCCCCAAACCGGCACGCCGGAAGTATGGCCGCTGCGGCCTACAAAAATATAAGCTACAAAAGCCAGAACACCTAAAATGAACAGATGTTCCAGTTTGATATGCGTCGATAAAAGATAGCGGATATCGGCAATAAGGCCGCCGCCAGTTTTGCCGCCGAAAATATTAAAACGTTTGACATACCATAACAGCATTAATAATACCGGCATAATAAACGTTAATTTTACGCCGCGGTAAATGTCAATTTCCAAAAAGAAACGGATGTCGCCCAAAAGTGCGGAAATCATTGCCGCACCGCACAAGGACATGGCAACTGCCGCACCAAGCTGTACGGTAGTGCGCATTAAAAACTGTACCATACATTTGCAGCGTACTTTTACGCTCTCCCACCATTCCACAACTACAATCATAGAAAGTACCGGGAATACGCAGGCAGAAACAAATGCCAGAAGCTGCCTCGGCAAAGGTGAAGCCATTTTTACAACCAATGCAGCGGCTGCTGCACCAAAAACCGCAAACAGAATATACTGCAATTTACTACTAAGCCCCAAAAGCAGTGCAAGATACATTACACCTGCTGCAACAACGGCGAGTGCAGGCAGAACCAACAGCATTTTATCGGGGAAATATGCCTGATAGCCATTGGCATCCGCGTTAAATACACCGCTGGTGCCAAGCTTAAAACCGCGCGACTGAACATCAGCGGCAATGCTTTTAACATAATCAAGGTTAAGCTCTAAAATATCCTGCCCGTTCTGCGGCAGCATAAAAGGTTTAATATAATTAATACGGATATTGCGTTCTTCATCGGTAAGTGCCCAGCGGCGCAAAGCCTCGGGCATTTTCAGCTTGCGCTGCTCTGCCTTGTCGATAATATAAGAACGCGCTGCCTGATAATCCATTTTTTCCGCCATGGGAATAAGGCCTTCCATGGGCGCAAACTGGAGCTGGGTATAATGTTCAACCATACCGAAAACCATGTTATGGCTTAACAATTTTTCGGCCATGTAATCGAGTTTATCGGGAAAACCAACTACTTCCTTGCCGCAGCCGATATAAGAAACAACATTCGCGCCGGATTCATCAATACGGCTGAAAATGCTGTCTATCTGCTGTTCCGTTACCGGCAGATAATTTTGCGGGCGGACGATAACGTTAAACCCGGCAGCTGCAATCTGGCGCATTTCTTCGGTAGAAAGGCCAAGAGGCGCCTGCATCAGTGGCATTTTGGTGTCGTAGTTGTCGCCTTCAATAATGCGCGGGTCGCCCAAAACACGGATAATACGCGGAGATTCACTTACAACGGCAATACGTTCCGGTGCATAGCGCAGATACAGGTCTTTCTCTGTTTCTTTAAAAGTTACAGGTGATTTTCCCTCTGTAATATAAACTGCGTCGGGAATTATATCCTGCTGCTGCAATGCCGCAAACTGCGTTCCGGCAGTTCCGCCGTGCAAAAGCTCACGCCCCGGAGCGGCATAAACAAGCCCTTTGTTGTCAAGTTTTTGCAGGGTAGTGTCAAAAACTATCAGCGAAGTAACACCGGCATCTTTAAAATCTTTCAATACGGAATCAAGCGGCAGGCCTTCCCAGTCGGCAAGCTGCTGCAGTCCTTCGTATTCCATAGCCATTTCTACGGTATTGTTTTTTTCTTCTATTTCATATCTGCTGTAATTAAGCCATAAAGCACAAACAAGCCCTATAACAATAACTGCCAGCAAAACCGGATTATAACGGCTTTTCATTGCTATCTCCACCCATTAGCCAGTTAAATTTTCTTTTGCTGCGACCTTAAATAAGCCTCAATAAACATATCCAGGCCGCCGTCCATAACAGCCTGTACGTTGCCCGTTTCGGCACCTGTACGGTGGTCCTTAACCATTTTATACGGCTGGAAAACATAGGAGCGTATCTGGCTGCCCCATTCAATGTCCTGGTAATCACCGGCAATATCGTTTTTCAGCGCTTCCTGTTTGGCGCGTTCATATTCGTACAGTTTGGCGCGCAGAAGCTGCATACAGCGTTCACGGTTCTGAATCTGCGAGCGTTCGTTCTGGCACTGTACGATTATACCGGTAGGAATATGCGTCATACGCACGGCGGAGCTTGTTTTGTTTACGTGCTGTCCGCCTGCGCCGCTGGCACGGTAAGTATCAACTTTTAAATCGGACGGGTCGATTTTAATATCGACGGTATCGTCAAGTTCAGGCATAACGTCAACAGCCGCAAAAGAAGTGTGGCGGCGTGCGTTGGCGTCAAACGGAGAAATGCGCACGAGGCGGTGTACGCCCTTTTCGCTGCGCAGATAGCCGTAAGCATTATGGCCGTTAATTTGCAGCGTAGCGCTTTTTACGCCAGCTTCATCGCCGGGCAGATAGTCCAGCATTTCAATGGCAAAGCCCTGGCGTTCGGCATAGCGGGTAAACATGCGCAGAAGCATACTTGTCCAGTCCTGTGCTTCAGTACCGCCGGCACCGGCATGCAGGGTTAAAATAGCATTGTTGGCATCATATTCACCGTTTAAGAGCATTCCCAGTTCCAAATGCTCTATTTCTGCTTTTGCAGCTTCCAGCCCGGCTTCAAGTTCTTCTTCCATGCCGGATTCCGGTTCTTCCAAAGCAAGCTCTACCATAACCTCAAGGTCATCAAGCCTTTGTTCAAGGTTATGTACAATGCCCACTTCTTCTTTCAGCTGCGTAACAGCCTGGGCGGTTTTCTGTGCGGCATCCGGGTTGTCCCAGAAATCCGGCGCACCCATTTTATGTTCTAATTCAGCAATGCGGTCCTCTTTGGCAGCGACGTCAAAGAGATCCCCTCATTTCCTCTAATTTTTGCTTCAATGCGGATATTTCGGGTTTGTATTCCTCTATCAGCACTAAATTCACATCCCTTCGTAGGTAATTTATTTTAAATTTTGTTTTTATTTATCTTTGCCGCAGCAGTTTTTATATTTTTTGCCGCTGCCGCAGGGGCACGGGTCGTTGCGGCCCGGTTCTTCCTTTTTAACAACAGGCTGTTTGGTGCCTTCGTCACCGGCGTTGGTAGAAGCATTTTCCAGACGGTCTTCCACCTTAGGCTGAGTAATAACGTTTACGCGGTAAATGTAGCGTACAACGTCGTCCTGAATAGCGTCAATCATAGCCTGGAACATATCGTAGGCTTCAAATTTATATTCAACCAGCGGGTCTTTCTGCCCGTATGCACGAAGGCCAACACCTTCACGCAGCATATCCATGGCATCAAGGTGTTCCATCCAGTGGTTGTCTACAACCTTAAGCATTACAAGGTTTTCCAGTTCGCGCATCAGTTCCGGCGTAATGGCGGCTTCACGTTCTGCGTAATGCTCGTCGGCAACTTTGTACAGATATTCTTCCAGTTCCTCACGGCTGAGGTTCTGCAGGTATTCAACGGTTAAAAGCCCGCGCGGAGCATAGAATTCTTCGGCATAGTTAATAAGTGCCTGCAAATCCCAGTCTTCGGAATATACTTCCGGCGGAGCATACATTGCCATGGTGCGGTCTACAACCTTATGCACCATTTCCATAATGGTATCGCGCAGGTTGGCCTGCTGCAAAATTTTGCGGCGCTGGCTGTAAATAACTTCACGCTGCTGGTTCATAACGTTATCGTATTCCAGAACCTGTTTACGGATGGTAAAGTTGCGCGCTTCTACCTTCTTCTGTGCAGATTCAATGGACTTGGTTACAAGTTTATGTTCGATAGGCTCGTCTTCTTCCATGCCCAGCTTATCCATAATGCCGGAAATGTTGTCAGAACCGAACAGGCGCATCAAATCATCTTCCAGCGAAAGGAAGAATTTGGAAGAACCCGGGTCACCCTGACGGGCGCAGCGTCCGCGCAGCTGGTTATCAATACGGCGGCTTTCGTGGCGTTCCGTACCGATAATGTGCAGGCCGCCGAGTTCAGGCACGCCTTCACCAAGCATAATATCGGTACCGCGGCCTGCCATGTTGGTGGCAATGGTTACAGCGCCGTACTGGCCTGCTTTGGAGATAATCTCCGCTTCTTTTTCATGGTATTTGGCGTTAAGTACATTATGCGCTATGCCGCGGCGTTTGAGCATTGCGGAAAGTTCTTCGGACTGTGCGATGGAAGTTGTGCCAACCAGTACCGGTCGCCCGGATTTATGGCATTCTTCAATTTCCGCAACGGCGGCTTTGTATTTGGCGCGTTTTGTTTTATAAATAACGTCCGGATAGTCAATACGGATCATAGGTTTGTTGGTAGGAATAACAATTACATCCAAGCCGTAAATTTTCTGGAATTCCTGTTCTTCCGTTTTGGCGGTACCGGTCATGCCGCTGAGCTTGTTGTACATACGGAAGTAATTCTGGAAGGTAATAGTTGCCAGAGTCTGGCTTTCGCGTTCAACCTTAACACCTTCTTTGGCTTCAATAGCCTGATGCAGGCCTTCGGAGAAGCGGCGGCCGAACATCAAGCGGCCGGTAAATTCGTCGACGATAATTACCTGTCCGTCTTTTACAACGTAATCCCTGTCGCGGTGCATAATGGCTTTGGCTTTTAATGCGCACATCAAATGGTGCGAAAAGTCTACGCCGTGTTCAGCGTCATAAAGGTTGGCGATGCCAAGCATTTTTTCTGCTTTGGCAATACCAGCTTCGGTAGGCGCAACGGTTTTTAATTTTTCGTCTACCGTATAGTCTTCGTTTTCGTTCATGTTGGCAACTACATGCGCCAGCACGCGGTACAAATCGGTAGATTTTTCGCCCGGGCCGGAAATAATCAGCGGTGTACGCGCTTCGTCGATTAAAATACTGTCAACTTCGTCGACAATGCAGAAATTAAGTTCGCGCTGCACCATCTGGTTTTCGTCAACTACCATGTTGTCGCGCAGATAGTCGAAACCAAATTCGTTGTTGGTGCCGTAAGTAATATCGGCAGCATAAGCAGCCTTGCGGTCGGGGTAATCCATATCATGCACAATAAGGCCTACGGAAAGTCCGAGCGCTCTGTAAATGCGGCCCATGTCCTCGCTGTCGCGGCGGGCAAGGTAATCGTTAACGGTAACAACATGTACGCCTTTGCCGGTAAGGGCGTTTAAATAAGCAGGCAGGGTTGCAACAAGGGTTTTGCCTTCGCCTGTACGCATTTCGGCAATTTTGCCGCGGTGAAGAACAACGCCGCCTATAAGCTGTACATCAAAATGGCGCATGCCGGTAATGCGGCGCGAAGTTTCGCGCACAACGGCAAATGCTTCAGGCAGGATATCATCAAGCGTTTCGCCTTTGGCAAGGCGCAGTTTAAACTCGCCGGTTTTGGCGGCAAGATTTGCTGAACTCAGCGCCTGCATCTCCGGCTCCAGTGCATTGATTTTATCGACAATGACCTGAATATTTTTTAATTCTTTGGCATTCGGGTCACCGAAAATCTTTTTTAATATGCTTTCGAGCAACACACTCACTCCTTAAAATTCCCTGTTTTATAAACACTATACTAATATAAAATTTTACCAAAAACCGCGCAAAAAGTCAAAAGCCCGGGCCTTTTGTCCCGGGCTTTTTTGTGAAATCAATGTAAAGATTATTTTAATTCAGGCTGCAGCAAACCATAGTTGCCGTCTTTGCGGCGGTATACAACATTTACTCCGCCATAATCGGGGTCAAAGTATACAAAGAAGTCATGGTCAAGCAGGTTCATCTGCAAAATTGCTTCTTCAGCCGTCATCGGGTTCATCGAGAATTTCTTGTTCTTGATAATCTTGAATTCTTCATCCGGAGCCGCTTCTACTTCGGGAGCAGGTACGGGCTCTACAAAGTTGCTGTATTTACGTTTGGCAAGACGTGTTTTATATTTATGTACCTGGCGTTCAATTTTTTCTACTACCAAGTCAATGGACGAATACATATCTTTGGTAGATTCCTGGGCTCTGATTAAAATTCCGCTGGCCGGAACTGTAATTTCCACAATGTGGTTGCCTTTTTCAACTTTAAGTACTGCACTGATATCGCCAACGGTTTTAAACTGCCTCGTGATTTTCGTAATTTTCTTTTCAACATACTCTTTGAGCGCCGGTGTTACAACAATGTTCTTTCCTCTTACGTTTACGTTCATAAATTATCCCTCCTTAATCCCGAGGTCCGGGATAACAAACTCTTTAGTTTGTTATTATTTGTATTCGCCATAATAATTAAAACTCCTGCAAAAAATTACAAAAACTCGTGCAAAAAAGTCTTTTTTCTGCACGAGTTTACAATCTGCTACTATTGTAACAGTTTCAATTATAAAATTTTGGAAAGGAAACTGCGGGTACGCTCTTCTTTTGCATGTAAAAAAATGTCGTCAGGTTTGCCCTGTTCCAGAATTTTACCGCCGTCAACAAACAGCACCCTGTCGCCAACTTCGCGCGCAAAGCCCATTTCGTGTGTTACAACTACCATGGTCATACCTTCGTTGGCAAGGCGTTTCATAACGTCCAGTACTTCTTTAATCATTTCCGGGTCAAGCGCAGATGTCGGTTCATCAAACAAAAGTGCTTTCGGCTTCATGGCAAGCGCACGCGCAATAGCAACACGCTGCTGCTGCCCGCCGCTAAGCTGGTCCGGGTAAGAATCAGCCTTGTCGGAAAGACCAACCTTGCCCAAAAGCTCCATGGCGGTTGCTTCCGCGGTTTTACGGTCAATGCCGCGCACTTTCATCGGCGCAAGCACAAGGTTTTCCAGCACCGTCATGTGCGGGAACAGGTTAAAACGCTGGAACACCATGCCTACTTCCTTGCGCACTTCGTTAATGTTGGCTTCGCCGTCCAGCTTAATGCCGTCAACAACAATCGTGCCCTCGGTTGGTTCTTCAAGGTAGTTCATGCAGCGCAAAAGCGTACTTTTACCGCTGCCGGACGGGCCGATAATTACCACCACTTCTTTTTCGGCAATGGTAAGGTCAATGCCCTTTAAAACTTCAAGGCTGCCGTAGCTTTTTTTAAGGCCTGTAATTTTAATCATTTCTGTACTCATTTTGTTTCAAACCTCCGCTCCATCAGCCCTACCAGGCGCGCAACCGTAAAGGTCATAATAAGGTAAATTACGGCAACTGCCAGCCAGATTTCAAAAGAAGCATAGGTACGCGCAATAATCAGCTGGCCGCGTCTTGTCAGTTCTTCAAAACCGATAACGGAAACCAGCGAAGAATCCTTCAGCATAGCAATAAATTCATTGCCCAGCGGCGGAATAATGCGCTTAAAGGCCTGCGGCATAATTACATAGCGCATGGTCTGGTACCAGGTCATACCCAGAGAGCGCCCGGCTTCCATCTGCCCTTTATCGATGGACTGAATGCCAGCGCGGAAAATTTCGGCAATGTATGCACCACTGTTGATGGAGCAGGCGCAGATAGCCGCAAAAAACGGATCAATGCGCTGGCCAATAATGGTAGGCAGCGCAAAATATACCAGAAAGATTTGTACCAAAAGCGGCGTGCCGCGGATAAAATCTACATAAAAGTTAGCTGCATAACGCACCGGTTTAATGCTGGCAAGCCTTGCAACGCCGATAATCATACCTATCAATAAGCCAAAACCTACGCTCATGGCGGTTATTTCAAGGGTAATTCCGGCACCGGCCAGCAAAAGCGGTATCGCATCTTCAATAAGTTTAAAATTTAGTTCCATTAGGCTTGTCTTTCCTTCCAGTCAGCCTGCGCTTTAATAAATAAAATACGGGGCACACCTTCGTTGCCGTTGATGTTCCCCGCATTCAGGCGCAATGCTTATTTTTTCACTTCACCGAACCAGGTTTTGTAAATCTTGTCATATTCGCCGTCTTTTTTCAGTTCTGCCAAAGCTTTGTTAATGTCTTCAAGCAGCTTGGTGTTGTCTTTTTTTACGGCAATACCATATTGTTCTGCTTCCATTACGTCACCAACAGTTTTAGCAACTTCGCTGCCGCCCTGTGCCAGATAATAACCGATAACCGGGCTGTCGTTGATAACAGCGTCAACGCCGCCGTTGGTCAGTTCCATTGCAGACTCGGTATTGGTATTGAAAAGAGTTACTTTGGCATCTTTAACGCTGTTTGCTTTGTCAGCGCCGGTAGTGCCAATCTGTGCGGCAATGCGTTTGCCGGTAAGGTCATCAATGCTCTTGATGTCGTTGTTGTCTTTTTTAACCATTACAATCAAACCGGAAGTATAGTAAGGGTCGCTCATGCCTACGGCCTGTTTTCTTTCGTCGGTAATGCTCATGCCAGCAATGGCAACGTCAATATTACCGGTGTTCAGCGCAGGAATCAATGCATCAAAACCCATGTTTGCAATTTCAACTTTATAGCCGAGTTTTTTACCGATAGCGCGAATTAAATCCATATCAAAGCCTGCCAGTTCATCGCTGCCTTCTTTCTGGAATTCAAACGGAGCAAATGTCGGTTCAGTTGCTACGCGCAAAACTTTCTCCGGCTGAGCCTTAGCTTCATCCTTGCTGCCGCCGCAGCCTGCAACTGCCAGTGCCACAAGCATTAAAGCAGCCATTAAAAACACCAAATACTTTTTCATAAACATAACCTCCAACAGCATAAATTTACAAACTTTTATCTGTTAAAATATTATAGCTCTAAAATACAGGTTAAGCAACAAAAACTTTCAAAAAACCTGCATAAAAAACCATTATTTTGCTTCGCCGAACCATTTATTGTAAATTTTATCAAATTCACCGTTCTGCTTCAGCTCATTAAGAGCCTTGTTAATATCGGCAGCAAGTTTGTCGTTGCCTTTTTTAACGGCAATGCCGTAATCTTCGGCATTCAAAACTTCGCCGACGGTTTTTGCGTATTCACTGCCGCCCTGCGCCAAAAAGTATTTCAAAACAGGAGCGTCGTTAATAACAGCGTCAGCCGCGCCGTTTTTCATTTCCAGCACAGCGCTGCCGTTATCGTTAAACGCAGTTACCTTGGCGCCTTCAACTTTTTCTGCGCGGAATGCGCCGGTAGTGCCAATCTGCACGGCAATGCGCTTGCCTTTTAAATCGTCAATGCTTTTAATATCGTTGTTGTCTTTCGGTACCATTACCAAAAGTCCGGATTTATAATACGGGTCAGAAAAAATTACCTGCTGCTTGCGTTCTTCGGTAATGCTCATGCCTGCCAGCGCAACATCAATGTTGTCTGCCTGCAAAGCAGGAATTAAAGCGTCAAAACCCATCGCGCTGATTTCCACTTTATAACCGAGCTGTTTGCCGATAGCACGGATTAAATCCATGTCAAAACCGGTAAGTTCCTCACTGCCTTCCGCCTGCATTTCAAACGGCGCAAAAGAAGGTTCAGTACCGACACGCAGTAATTTTTCACCGCCCGCCTGTTTCTCATCATTGCCGCCGCAGCCGGCCGTAACAAGCGCCATTGCCAGCATGGCTGCCATTAATAATGCCAAAAACTTTTTCATCAGGTTATCTCCCTCCAATATTCTGCCAACCGGCAGGTTAGTTATAATAATGTATATTATAAAACTAAAAGCCCTTCTGCACAAGCAAAAATATGCAAAAAAGGCTAATTTTTATAAAATAAAGCAACTCAGCTGACCTGGTCTTCGCCCCCACACCCGCCTGCTGGGAGGTTCGCTCCTAAGCAACGTGCTCCCCACTACTGCTCCTCTCGCTTTTCGCGGCAGGACTTACTTCTAAGCTGCGCCGTGCTCACAGTAATTTTTACTGCTTACGTGGATCGTTTTGCCCGCAACTGGCATCGACTTTCAACCACAGACCTGAGCTGCATTTTAATTATAGCGGCTAATAGATTTTTTGCAATACCTGCGGCTAAAAAATTTATAAAATGCTCTTTGATATTTTGCCGCATTGTAGTATACTATTATGTGCAAGATTTGATTGGACGGATTTTTAACAGGATGGTTGTTTTATGATTGCTTTACCCCAGACACTGGATTTTCCACGCGAAAATAACATACGTGAAATATGCAACTCGCTTTTAACGCTGCTGCAAAAAAAGGATACGGGTTTATACATGCACAGCCAGCAGGTTGCCAACTATTCGGCATGCATTGCGGCCAAGCTCGGCCTGCCCGCCGCAGAAATCGCTTCCATTAAAAGCGCCGCGCTTCTGCACGATATCGGGCATCTTTCCGTGCCTAACACGATTTTAAAAAAATCGCCCTATTTAAGCACACGCGAGATGGCTACCTATAAACGCCACTGCCAGGCAGGCGCCAGCATGCTCGAAAATATTCCGGAATTTGCGCATATTATCGACATTATTTACAGCCACCACGAAAAGTGGGACGGCACCGGTTACCCCAAGCGTTTAAAGGGCGTAAACATACCGCTGGGAGCGCGTATAATCGCCGTAGCCAATTATTACGACCGTATTGTAAACCCATGCACTCATTACTGGCAAAAAACGCCTATGGAAGCCATTAAGGAAATGAACGACAAAGCCGGCACCGACTTTGACCCCAACGTTGTCCGTGCGTTTTTAGAATCAATAATACCGAGCAAAATACGGTAAAAACAAATTAATACACAAAAGCTCTTGCTTCTTAATTGTAGAAACAAGAGCTTTTTATTTTATCTGTTCTTATACATCTTTTCGTAATACTTTTTGTATTCGCCACTAATGATTTCCTGCCACCAGTCTTTGTTTGCCAAATACCATTCAATAGTTTTGGCTATGCCGTCCTCAAACTTTGTCTGCGGTAGCCAGCCAAGTTCATTGTGTATTTTTGTCGGGTCTATTGCATAACGCCTGTCATGACCAGGGCGGTCTTTAACAAAAGTAATTAAATCTTCGCTTTTGCCAAGCGCCTTTAAAATAATTTTCACAACATCCAAATTGCTCTTTTCATTATGCCCGCCAACGTTGTAAACTTCGCCCTCGCGCCCATTGCGGATAATTAAATCTATCGCGCTGCAATGGTCTTCAACATACAGCCAGTCGCGTACATTGGCACCGTCGCCGTAAACAGGTAATGCTTTATCATGCAGAGCGTTAATAATCATTAGCGGTATTAACTTTCCAGGGAAATGATATGGACCATAGTTGTTACTGCATCTAGAAATTGTCACCGGCAAACCGTAAGTGCGGTGATATGCTAAAACCAGTAAATCCGCACTGGCTTTAGATGCCGAATATGGGCTTGATGTATGCAGCGGCGTTGTTTCAGTAAAGAACAAATCCGGCCTATCCAACGGCAAATCACCGTACACTTCATCCGTACTTACCTGATGGTAACGCTTAATGCCGTACTTGCGGCAGGCATCCATTAATACGCCCGTGCCGATAACATTAGTCTTTAAAAACAGCTCCGGCTCCAAAATGCTGCGGTCAACATGGCTTTCCGCCGCAAAGTTCACCACAATATCCGGCTTTTCCGCTTCAAACAACCTGTAAACAAAATCACGGTCGGCAATATCGCCGAGCACAAACTTAAAGTTCGGCTGCTCCATCGCACCCTTCAAACTGCTTAAATTACCCGCATACGTAAGCTTATCCAAGCAAATAAATTCGTCTTCTGGATGATGCTTAAGCTCGTAATATATAAAATTGCTTCCTATAAACCCGGCCCCGCCAGTGATAATGAGTTTCATTGCTATTTATTATCTTTCTTTTTAACAAAATCTAATTGTGATATTTCATATGCACTTATTTTGCCATCTTTGTAACTTGCTTCCATTTCTTGTAATAACTTTTCTTCATTATATCTTAAACTATTTAAACGTTCAAATTCTTTTTGATGAATATGCTGCGAACTATATGTAGTAGAAACTTTTAACCTTTCACACCTTAGTTCACTCTTACAAGATATAATTTTTATATTCTTTTCAATAAAATCTTCAAATAATTCTATTTCTTTTTTGGGATTTTCTATCGGCATTTCTTCTTTCAATTGTTCTAATTTTTTCCGTAAATTTCCAAATAAACTTTCTGCTAATTCTTTAATAAACATACTATCAATTTCCATATTATTTTTTAAATCTATGACTTCATGAGTCTCTATATAACCAAATAATGAAAAGGCATCTAAAAATTTTATTAAAAATATCCAATAATTTTTATCATTATTCATATTTCCACTTACTTTTAATTTATTAAATTTAGTTATAGCATAAATGAATACTTTTCTAGAAACAAAATTACAATAGTTTAAATTATTAATAAGTTCATTATCTATTTTATCTATTTTCGAATATTTAAAATAAAAATCCAAAAATTTACACCATTCTTCTTCAGTATTATCACTAACATACATTGCTTCAAATAACGATGACATTGCAGATTTACCTATTAAAAAAATAGTTGAATTGCCCGTTTCTTTTTTATAATCTCCATTAAAATACTTACTCCAAAATTTATCAAATCCTTCTTCCATCTTATCATAGGATAAATTTAATACATCCCTTTTTAAAACTTTTATAGCCTGCTCTTTATTAGTATATTCAGATACCCCCTGTCCTAATAAATGCCAAATTATTCTATCAATCTTATCATTATAATTTTTATCTTTTATATTTCTATAAAAATTTTGTCGCATATTTTTCTTTGGATCCCAAATATCTAATTTATAACCCAAGAAAAAAATATAATTTAAAATTTTTCGATTATTGTCATCATTTAGAATTTCTTCTATTACTAAATTATCTCTTTTTACTATCAAATCAAAAATAGTATATTCTTTTCCTATTAATATTGTAAGAGTATCTATCAAACTTTTGCCAATAATTAATTTGTTATAAATAGCATAGTCAAAATGCTTAATAAAACAAAAAATTATTACAATTCTTTTAAACTCTTCTTTTTTTAAATAATTTTCATATTCTAAAATATTTTCTATTTCTTCTAAAAAATGTATAACTTTACGAACTGATAAATTATCTTTTGGTAGTACATTTTCAATATCATTATTAATTTTAAAAACACTTTTAAAATAATAATTTACTATAACAGGCATATTAATAAAATAAAAATCTTTTTTACTCAAATATTTGTAAATTCTTTCACTTGAATCTAATAAATTAATGATTGTATCGTAAAGCTCTATTTTTGTTAAATCAACAACATATGGTATATATTTATCTAAATATTCATTATTTAGGGTTTTATCAATATTTCTTAAATTAATTTTATCATATTGATAAATAATTTTTATATTATTCCCAACAAGATTTTCACTAACGCTTAAAATATTCTTGATAACATTTAAATCATTTATTCTATCAATATCTTCATATACAATTACTATAGTTTTGTTTATTTTAGCTACTTCATCCTTAAAACCTTTCATATAATCAACAAAATTAGTATTATCCAAAAATATAGTCATGTAAATATTATTAATCATATTGTTCGCAGACAGCATCTTTTTCAACGTATTAGAATACCGCGAATAAATACCAAATTTAACTAAAATTTTTTCTAATTCGCTAATTACAATCTGCGGTAAATTTTCTAAATTGCATGATAAAAGATAAATGTTTATAAACTCATACTCTTTTTTCATTTCATCTTCATTTTGTAATTTGCGAAGCAAATAAGTTTTTCCCGCTCCCCAAGGAGCGTTTATTCCAATAATGTTAAAATTAAATAAATAGTTTTTTATTCTAATTAAATCTTTAGAACGTTCCATAAAAAGTTCGTATTCTTCACCATTAAAACTATTTTTATAAAACGCAACAATAAAATTAATAAAAACATATAGACAAATAGCTATAGAAAAACATTCTACAAAACATTTTCTTGATATATCACCATCTATAAACAATTTATATATATAATTAAAAATTATAAAATTTACAAAATGAAAATAAAGAGTTTTATTTTTGTTTATATTATAATAACGCAGTATAAAAATAAATAAAACCAATAAAAATATAATTATATATACATAATCTAAATTATAAACCATTTCCCAAAACAATAAAGATATAATTAACATTATCAAAGAATTTATAATAAAATTTCTAATATCAATCCACATTTTATAATGCGCCTCTTTCCTTATAATGATTCTAATTCTGCTAATTTTATGATACTATAAAAATCATCAATCAGTACATTTAATACAAGTATTAAACAAATAAAAAATACCTTGCGATAATTATACCGCAAAGTATTCTTTCTTTAAATCACTTCTCTATCCACGCTATAAACTTTTCCGCCAAAATTTTATAATCGTGGTGTTTTATTACATATTCTTTTCCGTTTGCGCCAAGTGCAGATAATTCAGCTTTATCCATCGCCATAAACTTTTTAATGGCATCTGCAACAGCATCTACATCTTCTGCCAGTACAGATATTCCACAATTTGCCTCTTGCACTAAATCATTACCGGCTGTTATAGAATGCAAAATAGGTTTAGATGCCATCATATAATCCATTAATTTATTAGGACTTATACCAAATTTAAAAAGTTTTTGATTCTGTAATCCTATGTACAAAACATCCATTTTATTTAAAAATGCAGGCACCATTTTCTTTGGAATACTATCTAAAAACAATACATTATCAAGCTTCATTTTTTGCACTAATGCTTTCAGGTTCTCCTTTTCCTGCCCCTGCCCTACTAATACAAAATACGCATCCGTATTTTGTAATTTTTCGGCAGCATAAAGCAGAACATTTAACGCATTAGCAATGCCATGCGCACCCGCAAAACCAATTAAAAACTTTCCTGAATTATGCAGTTTAGCTAATTGTTCTGCGTAATCTTCTTTTAGCGGCAACACATTATCATACTCACTTAAAACTATACCATTAGGGATATGACAAAATTTGCCACCCTTTAAACCACGTGTTTTCAAATATTCTTCTGTTTTAGGCAAAATAGAAACTACCTTATCAGCATGCGTACACCAAAAATCTTCAGCTTTCTGCATAAGTATAATAAACGGATGCCACTTGCTCATACCGCCAAGTTCCATTGGTGAAAGCGGCCATAAATCATGCAGTTCAAACACAAATTTAGCACCTGTCTTTTTTGCAAGCTTGTAAGCAGGATAACTATCCAGCGGATATGTTGACGAAGCAATAACCACATCAGGCTTCAAGCCAATAAACTTGCCCATATTCTTATACAGCTGATAAATAAATGCCAGCATATTTTTAAAGCGCATAACGCCGTTGCCCTGGTATTTATTTACCGGCAGCCAAATATACCTTATGCCATCTATAACTTCTTCCGTAATAGCAGAAATATCCGGATTTTTTTGCCTCAAATGCGAAAATGAAGCTGCAATAATGGTAACATTATGCCCCATTTTCACCCATTCACGCGCTAAATAATATGGCCTAAATTCCATACCATGAATATTGGAACCAGCATAATGGTTAATTAAAATTATATTCATTAATCTCTATACCTTATGTTAAAAATTATTATAAATAAAATTTACTTCTCCTAAAGGTGTTTCTAATAAAGTGAATGATATCATTAACCAAATAGTCGTTAAAATAATTAATTGAACGCAATAATTATTTATAATATTTTGTAATTTGCTCATCAACGTATAGCCAACCTTTCCAACCAAAATGCATTACATCTTTATAGAAATAAGGTACATATTCTTTATCCCTTAAATCTAAATAATCAAAACCATAATTATTAATAATCTCCACTAACTTATCATATACAGAATAACGTTTTTCCTTATCGATACCAATATAATCGTAATAATATCCATTAGTAGACATCAAAATAATATACGGACGAATATTTAATTTTTTAAACATCCCTAACAAAAATTCAAAATCGTCATATTCTTTAGATTTCAATAACTCTACATTTTTAGAATTACCTTTCAATACTTCTATATCTTTAGATAAATATTTCGTATAATATTCATCGTAGACATAAAATTTATTATTTGTACAAGCTTCAATACCATTTTTTTCGGCATTTAAATATTCTAAGTGCCAATTTACATCATTTTTATTAATTTCTTCACTATAATTTTGATTATTTTTTAATATTTTATAAGCATCGTATTTATCCTTTAACACCAAAAATTTCTCTCTAATGAAAAAATACGGCTTTAAAATATTTAAAATTCCTTCACAAATAACGCTATCACTTTGGTATAAAACAGAATACAACCATGTTCTATTTTGTTCTTGTGAATTTTTTAATAACTTAGTTAATCTCTCCGCAACATATTTTTTCTCTTTAATATCTACTTTATCAGAATTCATAAATTTATAAAACTGTAATTCTGAAAGATTGGCCTGCGTTCCCTTTTTATCAATATCTTTTCCCATAAACCATTGAAAAGATACAATTAGAGCAATTTTATTATCTTCATTAATATTATCAAATGAAGATATCCGGATACTATCAACTAAACTTTGTGCATAAGCACGTCCAACTGAATTAGTATTATATGGAAATTCATTAATAGGAAAAAATTTTCGAATATTTTGCGGCACATCTGCCCCTAATTCAGATGAACCTAAAATTATTAAATCATTATTATTTAAACTTTTATTTAAAAGAACTACACCTTTATCCTTTTCTTTTAATGCATACGCACTTACGATTTCTTTATTAATTGTAAAATTATTTATCTCATCATCCAAATATCTTTCATATTTATTTAAAATAAAAAATGTAAGGAATAATGAAAAAACAATTAAAGAAGAGTATCTAAGAAATTTTTTCATTTAAGTTACTTCCGTTCTTATATTATGAAATATGCTTTTCAAGAAATTTAATAAAATTTTCTACCGTTGATATATCTTCCCTAGTAAAATCAGTAGGTTGTAATCTAATGCCAAATTTTTCTTCAATAGTAATTATAATAGATATAACAGCTAAAGAATCTAAAAGTCCTACATCAAATAAATTTAAATCTTTTTCATCTTTTAAACCATCAGTTCCAGCTACTTTTTCCAAAATTTCAATTGCAATCAATTCATAATTTTTCATACATAACACTCCTTAAAATTTAATTAAATAACCAGAGAATATTAATAAACCAAAAGATACAATATGAAAACAAATAAATCTGCTAATAATATTATAATATGGCATCTTTATATGCTTTCTATAAGCTTTTGATTTTAAATACATATCTGTAAAAACTAATGCTGCGCCTTGATAAATACCATATAAAACATAATATAAAGTAAAACCATGCCAAAAACCCATAAGAGTCATCGTTAACATATAACCAACTCTTACAGCATTTTTTTGATTACGTACAATTCCATTTCTTAGTAAATTTAAAACTATTCTCGTAAAAACAAAATCACCAAACCATCTTGATAGTGACATATGCCAACGTTCCCAAAACTCTTTCATGTTTCTTGCTAAAAACGGCTTATTAAAATTTTCAGGTACTTTTATGCCTATTAAATAACCAGTTCCAATTGCCATATTAGAATATCCTGCAAAATCAAAAAACAAATAGAAAGTATAAAGGTACATATATTTCAAATAATCTATTATCGCCATATCTGCTTCAATACATTCTTTAATAAAAAATATATAAATAAAATCAGCAAAAGCGAACTTATATATAATACCAAAAACTATTTTTTTGATTCCTATAATAAAAAAATGATTAAAATAATCTTCCTTATCTAAATTTAAATTAACATCATTTGTGAATCTTTTATATCTATCAATTGGACCTGAACTAATTGTCGGAAAAAAAGCAATAAAATACAATAGATTTTTTAATGAAAATTTGTCAAAATTATTGTCATGAATTTCAATTATTATTTGCCAAATTCTAAATCCCAAATATGACATACCCAAAAATTCAATAGATTTCCAGTCTGTATATATGTTTAGTTTAGAATATATAACCGGAGAAATTGATAAACATAAAATTCCATAATAAAAATAATTAGTTTTAAATTTATCTTTTAAGCGATAGTATAAATAGATCAATAATATTTCTACTGTCAAAAATATGCAAAAATATTTTATTCTATCTCCTATAAACATATAGATTATTGGTATAGAAATAACTAAAACATAATTTTTAAAGCTTTTACCAATAACCCCCAACATTATTGCAGGTGAAATTAATATCAATAATATGAATATAGAAAAGAAACTACCGTATTGAGTTATAGCCATTACAATTCCTCCATGAGTTTTTTCCTATCAATTTTTCCATTAATATTCAGAGGAAATTTATCTATTACTATAATTTTCTTTGGTAACATGTATTCAGGAATATGTTCTTTTAAAATAGTTTTAATTTTAATTTGTAAAGCAATTCCTTCCGATTTCTCTATAGCTTTATCAACTCTAACAAAAGCTGCCAAATATTCTACTTTATTATTTATAAGTTTAGGTATAACTATAGAATTTTTTATAAAATTAATTTTATTTAAATTTTCACTTATATCTTCAAGTTCAATTCTATAACCATTTAATTTAACTTGAAAATCTTTTCTTTCACAAAAGTATAATAAACCATTGTTCTCGAAAACTATATCACCTGTCATGTATCCATTGTTACCACTCTTATCTTTAAAAAATTTTAATTTTGTTTGTTCCTCATTTTTAAAATATCCATTTGCTACACTATCACCAATTACACATAATTCCCCACTACTATTTTCTTTTTTATCTATATAAAAATTTAAGTATTTATTTATTTTACCAACAGGCAATGTTTTAATATCATTTAACATATCATTATTAATATATACAGCACTTACCAAAACAGTTGTTTCTGTAGGACCATATCCATTAATAACAATACTATAATCTCCAAATTTTTGATAAATCGTTTTTACTGTATCTTTTCTTAAAATTTCCCCAGCAAAAATAAACTTATTTAATTTAGATAATATTACGTTTGAAAATGTATCTTCGTAACTGCACAACTCAAAGAAAGATGGCGTTGATACCCAATCGGTTAATCCTGAGTTAACAAAAGAACTATATAAAATGCTCGCATTATTCATTAAACCTTTATCAATGCTGTATAATGATGCACCCATCGAAAGATATATATATATAATGGAATTACCGAAACATCAAATGAATATGAAACCTGATTTAAGACTACTTGATGATTATCAGATTTGCAGTATTCCACAAACCAATCAGAAAAAGTAATTAAATTCTTTTTTGTAATAGGTACTCCTTTTGGTTTTCCTGTGCTACCAGATGTAAATAAAATATAACATATATCATTATCATGGCACCAAAAATTTTTGTTACTTTGTTTATCAATATAATTATTAAAAATTTGAGTTAAATCATTTTGTTTATAAACTAACAAATTATTATTTATTTCTTTATTTGAAAAATTAAATACAACTCCTGGTTCGACTTGATTGCATATATCCATTAATCTTTCAATAGGATAAGAAACATCTACTGGTACATATGGAACACCAATTTTCAATGCCGCATGCATAACAGGAATAATATCTGTCTGTTTTTCTCCATAAATTACTATGGGAGTTTTTAAATCAATAATATTTTTTAAATAAAAACTTAGTGCTTCTGATTTTCTCCATAATTCTTTATACGTAGTTTTCTCTTTATTATAATAAACAGCTATATCATTACTTTCTCTTTTTTTGTTCAATTCATCTAACAACCACATTAATTTCATCCTTCCATTTTTATTAAAATATCCACAATCTTTTCTCCTGCTTTGCCATCACCATAAAGTTGCTGTACAAAATATTTCTTATCATATTTGTATTTTTGTACATTATTAATTATAGTATCATAATCAGCACCAACTAAAATATTAGCGCCGCATTCTACAAGTTCTACCCACTCAGTTTCATCGCGCATAGTAAAGCAAGGCTTTGCAAAAAAATATGCTTCTTTCTGCATTCCGCCACTATCCGTAAGCACAGCAACCGAATTTTTAAGCAAATACAAAATATCAAAATAGCCAACCGGTTCAATAACACAAACATTTTTTAACGTAATATTATTGGCCGCCATAATTTTACGCGTGCGCGGATGCAACGGTAAAATAACTTTCGTAGTTTCAGCTATTTTATCAAGCGCTTTCATAATTGCCTTTAACCGGCTAACATCATCGGTATTTTCGGCACGATGAACCGTAGAAAGATAAAATATCCCTTCAGCTAAAGATTTTATATTTTCATCTGGCTTAGCAATACTGCCATAAAATTTTACGGCATCATACATAACATCGCCAACATTAAATACGCCTTGCGTGATATTCTCCGCCTGTAAATTTTTTACCGCTGTTTCTGTCGGGCACAATAACAATTTAGATACACGGTCCGATAAAATACGATTAATTTCTTCCGGCATGTTCATATTAAAAGAACGCAATCCTGCCTCAACATGCACAACAGGTATATGCAGTTTAACCGCTGCCAGCGCGCCTGCCAAAGTAGAATTGGTATCGCCATATATCAAAACATAATCCGGCTTTTCATCAACCAAAATTGCTTCAATCTTTTCAAGCATCCTGCCTGTCATAGCGCCCTGCATGCCACCGCCAACGTGCAAATTATAATGCGGCTGCGGAATATGCATTTCTTTAAAAAATATATCAGACATATTCTCATCATAATGCTGATTAGTATGAATTATCTTTTCTTCAATATATTCACCTTTATTTAATTTATTATGTTCTGCAATAGCACGCGAAACAACGGCAGCCTTAATAAACTGCGGACGTGCACCGACGATGGTTATAAGTTTCATTTTATCATTCCTCTATAAATATCAACCATTTGTTCAACATTTTTATTCCAATCATAAAATTTGGCAACATGCTCTCTACCGGTTGCTCCCATCTGCTTACGCATACTATCATCTAATACTAACTTTTCAATAGCTTCAGCAGTTTTCTCAGGATTACGCGGTGGCACAACTATACCGGTTATTCCATCTTTAACAACTTCCGGCAATCCACCAACATCAGAAACCACTACAGGCTTGCCACAAGCACTTGCTTCAATAACCGCAACACCAAAACTTTCACTATTTGATACTGATACTGATACTGATAACATATTATCATAAACCGGTACTAATTCATGCGCTATTTTACCGGTAAACACTGTATCTTTTTCAATACCTAAATCATATGTTAATTTTTTTAATGCTGTACTCAAGCTGCCTGCACCAACTATAAGCAGCTTTAACGGCAAATATTTATGCTTATCTTTAACAATAGCAAAAGCTTTAATTAAATATTCAATACCATATTTTTCTTCTAAAGTTTTCACCGTACCAATTACAATATCATTTTTATCAAATAAAGTGTTAACTTTCACCGGCTTAAATTTATCCAAATCTATACCAAAAGGCGTAACTACAACTTTTTTATCCGTATATTTATTAGTTTCAATTGCCATTACTTTACTTGTAGATAAAATTTTATCTGCTTTTGACAAATTATATTTTATAATTACCTTATGTAAAAATGATATGTTAGGAAAATCGAAAACATCACTTCCCCAAACAGATATAATAAATGGGTGAAAATCTGCTAATGCTCCTAATAAACCATAACTCGAAGCATAATGCGCATGAACAATATCAGGCTTAAATTCTTTTATTACTTTTTTTAATGCTGGTAACGCAGATAAATAACTTAATTTTGCAAATCCGCTGCTTCTTTTTTTAGCATTTTTATCAATACAATAATAAACTTTAATACTATTATTTTGCTGATATGGATTTACTTCATTCTCATTACAATTTAATGAAAAAATAGCTATTTCTATTTCCTTTTTACTTAAACTCTTTGCCCATTTTATGGTATGTATTGAATAGGCATCTGATAATAATAGAACTTTCAATTGCTTAAATCCTTTGCTACTTTTTTAGCCCTTGCTTCCCATGTATTTTGTTCATACACTAATTTCATATTATTTTTTACTTTGTTTATTTCTAATTTGTTTATTTTATTAAAAAATTCTCTTAAACTATTCTCATCATATTTTATATTCCAGCCAATATTATTTTCTTCTACAAACGTTCCACTTGCTGTCCCTTTTGTTGCTATTATTGGCTTCAAAAAACTCATATATTCAAATAGTTTAACAGGCATTGCAAACTCTCTATATATATATGGCTTTAAGTATAAGCTTGTAATATCTGCATTTTCATAATACTTTATTAAAGCTTTTCCAGAAGCGTGAACAACTTTTATGTTACCAGCCTTAAAAAAAGAAATATATTCATTTTTTATTAAATTCCATTCTTTATCACGACAACACAATACAAACTCAACATTATTAAATTCAGAAACTACTTTACAAAACATCTTCAAATCATAATGACTGCCAATTCCTCCAACATAAAATATTTTTATATTACCATTATTATGTTGCTTTTCAAATTTATCCAAACAATTTTTTACAATAGCCGGAGGCAAAGCCTCAACTTGGCATAAAAATTTATCAGGAATATAGTCATACATTTTTAAAGAAGGTAAATATAAAACATTTAGTAATTTCTTATACCAATACAAATCATATCTTTGCAATAGTTTTATAATTACTGCTTTCCATAAAGGAAGTTCTTTCATAAAATCATCAAAAGCCCAATAAATATCCCTATAAAACAAACCTATTTTAATATTATTATTTTTACAAAATTGCATAAAACTAAAATCCATTAAAGGATATAACGGCAAATGATTTTTTTCTGTTAATAACGAAGGAGACGTAGCATTTTCGGCATATAAAAAATCGTATTTTATACCATTCTTTATATTTTTCTTAATTCTTTCAATTTGTTGTTTTCTCTCTCGCCCATATCCCATTACAACATCAACATCATAACCAATATTCTTAAAAGCATCTATCATTCTCAATGGACGAATTTGACTTCCAGATGGATAATTCGTGTCAATTTGTAACGGAATATGAAAAATAATTTTTTTTGACATAATAATTAATCTCTTTCAAATAAAATTTTAATCATTTATTTACACTATCATTACCATTTTTTACCGTATTTACAGCTTCTTTTAATGAACCAAAAACTTCCGTAAACGGTGTATGACAATCCGGTTTTACTGATTTAACAGGACTGGTTGCAACATTTTTAATTACAGAATCTAATAAAGCAACAATCACGGCCTCATATTTACCTTTATCTTCATCATTAAGAGATATCTTTTTCGCTTCATCACGATAACTTAAGTACGATTTAGATAAAGCATACTTATATTCATATTCATCACAAATTTGTTTGGTATACGAAAATTGTTTAGAACAAAACCACGTAAACCATACTAAAATCATGAAAATTGGTAGATTAGCCAATAATAAATAAAGGTCTAAATGGTCAAATTTAGTTGAATTAACATAATATAAAGCATAAGCAACTTTAGCAATACACCCCATACCAATAAATGTTAATCCAAGCCAGCACCAATAAGGAGTTAAAAGAGCTTTTAGTTCTTCAAAAGGTTTTATTGTAACTTCATTATTTTTTTCAATATATCTACTATATAAAAACTTTGCTAATTGTGCTACTAATAAAAATAATATAAAAGTACCAATTGCTAAAATACAAATTTTTAAAAATATAAATTGATGCCAAGAAGCCGTTATGTAATAATCTATTTTCAAAAAATAAATACATTCAAACAAAAAAGTGCAAATTAAAATAGGTATATCAATATCTCCTTTTAACTTTTTGCGTTCATTTAAAAAGTACGCCGCTAATTGCTCACGATTAACTGAATTTTGAATATCATTTAACTCTTTATAAATTTTATTTTCAAAATTTTTATGATATTCGTTTAATTTATTATATTGTTGAATTAAATTATCTTTTGTTACTTTAACATCTTTACTAGAATCATCTATTAACTTAGTAAAATCTTTTCTCTTGCGTTCAATATCTGCTAATGCCTCTTTTTTATGATCAGCCAAGTCATTTGAAGCATTATCAGCTTGTATATTATACCTATTAAATTTATCAATTACTTCTTTAATTGTGATTTTAGAATCATTAAGCACATTTAGAAATGCAAATAATTTTATAATTTGCTTTCTTAAATCTTCATCAGTTATATTTAATCCAGCTTTTTCACTTTCTATTTCGGTAAAGTAATTTTTTAATTGTTTAATTCTGATTTTAAATTGATCTTCTGGTAAATTACCATTTTTTATTTTTTCTACATTATAATAAATATTTAAAAATGTAAAATTTAACTTTGAATTTCTTTCAATTAAAATTTCAACCAGTTCATAGGCATTGTTAATAAACCAATCATACAATTTTGATATAATTTCATTTCCACTATCATCTTTATATACAACCATACCCGGATGCATATACAATTCTGATAAAGTTGCTCTTAAATCTTCATATTCTTTTTGGGTAAACTTTTCCATTTTAGTCACCATCTATATCACTTTATTTATATTCTAACAGGTATTTCAGAAATAACGACTTTACTTTCTGCGTTAGTTACACCATTTTCTTTAAGTTTTTTAATAAAAATTTCCTGTAATTGTTTCGGATTATCGCTCGGACCTATAATAATTTTATATAAAATATTGTTTAAGTTTGTTGAATATCCAAAGTCATTCAATTGTTCGAAATTAAGAACATAAACAATTCGAGGTATACCATTTACCATTTCGAATTTTTCTATAACTAATTCATCAGGAATATATACGATATTATTATATAAAATTCTCCATTCTTTTTCTTCTTCAAACCCTTTGTGTTTTAAACTCAAAACAGATACTAAAAATTTTCTATACAAAAATTCTAAGGCTTCTTCAGTAGTAATAGTTTTAAATAAATCTATATTTTCTTCAATTTTATCTACAAATTCTTTAAATTTATCTGCAAACTCTTCGTAATCATAATAAAACATAGGTATTGTAAAAGCACTTGTTTTCCTAGCTTCTTCAATAAATGGCTCTAAATTCAAAATTATTGCAATACCATTTTTAGGTGCATAAGCTCTCCACATAGATAATTTTCCATATTTATCGTAATCTTTTTTATGTTCAGTTAAACAGAAAGCATACGTATTATCTAAATCATCAACTATTTTATTATATCTAACAATTAAATTTTTAGATAAATCTTTATCAATTTCACTTAAAATATTTTTTAATCTCTTCCCTTCATCAGTCTTATTAAAAGTTTTTGCTAATAAATTTTTTCCAAGCTCAACTTCCCTATAATCATTCATATTTCCAACATTGTTAAGCCAAATTTCTTTATTATCTATAATCTTTAGGGCAACAGCAGCAGATGTATAATGCGCTAATTTTAAATCATTTTGTTTTAAATAACTTATCCTCTCATTATAATCAGCATTAAAAATATTAAGTAATTCCTTATTTTCAATCATTATTAAATCACCCTTTGATAGTATTTATTTTAATTATACATCAAATGGTAATAATTTTCTTGCATATTGTATAATAAATACAACGGTATCTTTGTATAAATACCAAATTAATAATAAAATGAAAATACAAAAAATATATGACAATACATTAATTAGCATAAATGTATTATATAAAGCAAAGAACAAACAGCTAAAAGTAAGAACATAAAACTTTTTCAAGTCATATTCAACTTTAAAATACTTATTAGATAAATAAGTCCTTATACTGAAAAAAACTATATATGCTAAAGCATTTGCAATTGCAGCTCCTTTAATGCCCAAAAAAGGTATCAGTGCAAAGCATAAAACTATGTTTGTTATAGCCGAACCTAATGCAACTAATGTATGAGCCTTACTTTTTTGCATAAACACCAAGCCAAGAACTGTGGTTTCAGAAATTGTATACATAATGGGATTAAATATTAAACATGGAAGTAAATAAGAAGCTTCTCTATATTTATCACCTAACAATAATACAAATAAATCCTTACATAAAATCAATACAATACCAATACAAAACATTACAACAGTAATTATTTTGTTAGCTTTAATATACAATTCTTTATCATCAGGAAAGTCAGTAAAATGCTTTACTGCAAACGGAGCCCATAACGTATTAAAAGTTGACTGAATTAAATTTAAAATACTGATTAAAGACAAAGCTGAAGCATAAATTCCGATTTCAAAATAAGAAGTATATAAATTAAGAATTACTCTATCTGATGTATTAAAAACCGATAAAATAATAAAAGAAATAAAATAAGGATAAGCATAATTTAAAAGAATTTTTTCTTTTATAAAGCACTTTTTGTTATGTAAGAATTCTTTTATATTCCAAATATCAATATATTTATAAATTGCAACAAGAGTACAAATTAATAAAGCAATCAGTGTTGATATTATCAAAATTTGCAAATAGAAATTTTTTATTAAATAGATTGCCGGTAAAGCAATTATAATATATATAATTTTTTGAATAATATTAAGTTTTGAAAATAAGCCACTATCAAATTCAAGCCTTACAATTAATTGTGCAAACCTATAAATAAGTAACAAAAAAATATAAATTAACAAATATACAATTGTTTTTTTATCAAAATTAAAATTATTTTTCAATAACAAGAATAGAAAAGAAAATAAAATATAAAATAAAACTGGCCATTTTAAACATTTGTATAAGATATAATTCTTATAGTCCTTATACTTTACTTTATAAAAATACCTTATTAATGACTGATCTAATCCTAATGCCAAAATAAAAATAGCTGTTTGTCCATATAATAAAAATAAAGAAAATGCTCCATACTCATGAGGAGATACAATTCTCGTTATTATAGGAGTTGTTAACAAACTTAATAAGATACTAATTACAGAACTAGTACCTATGATAAAAAAATCTTTAAAATAATTTTTAATCATAATATCATCATTAAAATTATAAATATTTTCTTATTTTTCCCTTTATAAAGTTGGGAATAAAATATCTATAAAATCTTATTGGATTAATAAAATACCAAATTTTCCATTTTATATATATATAATAAAAACCTTTAATTCCTGTAATATTATACAATTGTAACATTTGCAAGGCTTGCATTTTCATGTATTCATTACTACAATAAAATGCTTTAATTTGTTCATTATCTTGATATAAAAGCCAACAATTTTTCTCATACTTCTGTAAACGACTAAATAAAGAAATTATAAATTCATCTGATATTCTTTCTATTTCATCTATTTTAAAAAATTTTTCATATTCAAGCATACCAATAAGTGAGAAAATATAACCATTTAAAACAAATGTTTTAAGATTTTTATTAGGATATTCTTCTATCCACGGATTTTTGTTTTCATCGTAAACTAATACTCCTCCATTTTCTACTGGAACTAAAAATGAATTATAAATTTTACTACATAAATCTTTATATTCATTTTTTCTATCCATAGTATAAGCTCTTATTAAGACTGAAATTAATTGTCCTAATTCCATTCCTGAATACCACGGAGCAGTTAAACCATAACGTTTTAAATTAAATAAATACGGTATTCCGCAAATACCTGTAGTTGAAATTTTTATATGTTCAACTAACCATTGGACAGATACTAAAAATAGATTTTTATATTTTTCATGCTTTGTTTCAAGAAATTTATTATAAATAACCAAAGCATACTGTTCTATTGTTATTGGATTATATACAACTCCAATATCATCACCATAATCAACTATAGGTAGACCATTTTCATCAAATAAAAAAGGAGCTTTCTTCCAATAATTTTCATCCATATATTCAAAACTTGTATACTTTTTATTCATAATTTTCCTACCAAGTCTGCCAAAACTTTCTTAATATTATATCTACTATACACAAAGTCTACAGCTTCATTATTAGATTGTTTGTTTATACATTTATTTAACAAAATTTGAAATTTAATTTTCAAATCATCAAAATTATTATAAGTCTGTACATAATTAAACGGGTAAGAATATATTACCCATTTCCCCCTTGATAAGGCTTCTATTACTGAAAAAGCCAATCCATCATGTTGAACCAATCTCATAAAAATATCACAATTGTCATATTCCACATTCATATTGTTTATCCAACCTAAATATTTTACATTATTCAATTGTTTGCAATTAACGCCAGTAGTTCCAGCTATCCTAAATTTAACATTAGGATATAATTCTGCCAACTTTAAAATTAACTCAATCCCATAAAAATCTTCTCTGTTTTGCGCAATATAACTAAAAACAGTAATACCATCATCACATATTTTATGATTATTACACTCATCAGAACTAATTGTTACAATATCACAAATTTTTGCATTAATACCTATTTGTTTTAATTCTTCTTGTGTCCATCCTACTTCACATAAATGAATACACTTTTTTATATAGTCTTTATTTACAAAGCCATTTTTATAATTTTCAGAAGCAATTAATATATCAGTTCCAACCCATTCAATAAATATTTTTTTATTAAATAACAAAGCTAAATCTATAATTTTACTTCCATATATACTCCCTCCAATAATAAAAATATTATTGGAAATTAAAATTTCATAAACAGCTAATAATTTATTAAAAAAAGTATTTGTACTTACAAAAATGTATTTATTTTCTTTATCATATTCAGTTAATTGATTTACAAGCTTTTTGCAAAAATATTCATATCCAAAAAATATAGTTTTTCTCATTTAAACCGTCCAATTATTTATCATTAGCAAGAATAAAAATTTTAGTTTTAGTATCATTATTTACAATACCATTTTTATTATGTGTTAATTTTTTCATAAAATACTTCATAAGAAGTTTTGAAAAAGGAATTTTATATAAAACCAATCTTCTTAATACTTTGAAGAAAAAATTATTAAAATTAATATCTGTATTTAACGGATTGTAAAAATTATAACTATTAACTACCTTTAACCCAACTGATTTTACTAAATTTTCAAAATGATGATTACTTCTAATCTTTATATATTCATTAATATTTTCTTTTTCATCATTGCCACAAAAAGATTCCAATACTAAAATTATACCGTTGTTACTAAGAACCTCTGAAAAATTTTTCATTAACAATATTAAATCATTATCATCTAAAATATGCTGTAAAACCGTTATACTTAAAATTAAATCATATTTTTTATTAAAAATAATATCATAATTCAATTTAGAATATATTATATTTTTTCTATTATTAGAATCTGCGGCAATCTTTAAAACATTATCCGATAAATCAGTTCCTGTTACGCTATCAAAATATTTAGACAGCAAAACACAAAAATCACCTGTTCCACAGCCATAATCAAGCGCACTTCCCCCCCGAATAGACATCGCTTTTAGTATATACTCAATTGTATTTAATCTTATTTTTTGATCATAACTATATATTAAGGGATCTGCCCAACCAGTATGCCCTTTTTCTTTAGTTCTATTTTCCCAATATTCTTTATTTAAATCTAACATAGTTTTATCCTATACAAATTTTTATTACCTTTTCCTGTTCTTCTTTTTTAATCCAAGGACTCATTGGCAAGCTTAATACGCCTTGAGATGCACGTTCTGCATTCGGCAAATCGCCTGTTTTATAGCTTAATTCTGCATAACAGGTTTGCTGGTGCAGGCATTTAGGATAATAAACCATGCTGGGTATACCGGCATCTTTAAGCTTTGCCTGCAATTCTGTGCGCTGCTGAGCATTATCAAGTAACAACGTGTATTGTGCCCAGCTTGATGTAAAACCAGGCAATACGCTCGGCGTTACATATTTATCTTTTAATCCTTTGGTATAAGCTGCCGCAACTTCATTACGTTTTTGCAGTTCGTATTCCTTAAAAGCTTTTAACTTCGGCAGTAAAATAGCTGCCTGAATAGTATCCAAGCGACTGTTTAAGCCGATACGCACATTGTCGTATTTTTCTTTGCCTTTACCGTGAATACGTATGGAAAGTAAAAGTTCTGCCAGCTTATCATCATCGGTAAAGATTGCGCCGCCGTCACCATAGCATCCCAGCGGTTTTGCCGGGAAAAAGGACGTTGTGGCAGCATCGCCAAAACTGCAGGCTTTTTTACCGTTAATATCGCCGCCAAAGCCCTGTGCGCCATCTTCCAACACTAAAAGGTTATATTTTTTTGCAACAGGCAGTATCTTACTGTAATCAGCAGGCTGACCAAAAAGGTCTACCGGTATAATTACTTTAGGCGTTAATTTGCCTTCGGCAATAACTTTTTCAATTTGCTGTTCAAGGCTTGCTGCATCCATATTAAAGGTTTTTAAATCAATGTCGGTAAACACCGGCGTTGCACCGGCAAGGCTAACAACTTCTGCCGTAGACATAAATGTAAAGGTAGGCACAAATACGGCATCGCCTTTTTTTACGCCCCATGCCATCAATACCATATGCAGGGCGTCCGTACCGTTAGCACAGGTAATGCAGTGTTTTACGCCTACATATTCTGCAAGCTGCTGTTCAAGTTCTGCAACTTCAGGGCCCATTAAATAATGCCCATGATTTAAAACTTTTTGTATATTAGCGTCAATTTCTGTTTTAAGTTTTTTATATTGTGCTTTTAAGTCTACAAATTCCATTTTGTTCCCTCTTTATTTTTCTGTAAGGCCATTTTCTGTTTCAATATAGCTTCTGCCGCATTTATGACAGTTTAAACCATCAGTTAATTTTTCTCCGCACTCGCACATCCAGCCAACCCGGCGCGCCGGTACGCCAATCATCATAGCGTAATCTTTTACATTGGCGGCAACAACACTGCCAGCAGCAATAAAAGCCCAACGCCCAACGGTATGCCCGCAAACAATTGTTGCATTAGCGCCTATTGTAGCACCTTGTTTAATAAGCGTTTTTTTATAGCCTGCACTGCCCTTTGGGTATTTGGCACGCGGGTTCATATCATTTGTAAACACCATCGAAGGGCCGCAAAAAACATCGTCTTCAATCTCTACGCCTTCGTAAATTGATACGTTATTTTGTACTTTTACTCCATTGCCGATTTTTACGTTATTGCTGACGTTTACATTTTGCCCAAAGGAACATTTTTCGCCAATGACTGCTCCAGATTGAATATGGCAAAAATGCCATATTTTAGTACCTTTGCCGATTTTTACATTATCGTCAATATAACTGCTTTCGTGTACAAAAAATTCTTTATCGCTCATTGTCAAATCTCCCTGTAAAATCAAGCGTGCTGCATTCTTTCAGCGGCAGTTTTACCGGCTTTTCTTCTGCCGCAGATTTATAAATTGCCAGTACAAGTTCAAGCGCATCTCTGCCCGCTTTTGCATCTACATATGGCTGCCGATTATTTTTCACTGCATCAATTACATCGGCAAATAAGCTGGTATGACCGTTGCCGTATACATTGCTGGTTGCTTCTTTAAGCCCTTTATTTTCGGCATCTGCTTCTGTTTCATCAGCAAAATCCCATACATCAATATTGTTAGTAGAAGTACCGCCAATTTTTACAGTACCGGTTTCACCAAATAAATATAATGTTTCTTCAAGGTTTTTAGGATATACGTTTGTTGTTCCCTCAATTGTAGCAACTGCACCGTTTTTAAAGCTTACAACTGCCATACCGATGTCTTCGGCCTCCAGATAGTGATGAAACTGCTGTTTTGTTTTGCCGTAAACTTCGTCAATTTCTCCGCCCATCATCCAGCGCAGTAAATCAATGCCATGAATGCACTGATTCATCAGCGCGCCGCCGTCCTGCGCCCATGTTCCGCGCCACGGTGCCTGGTCATAATAATTTTTATCGCGGTTCCAACGTACATGAATTGAACCATGGGAAATTTTGCCAAAACGGCCTGCTTCCAAAGCTTTGCGCATTTTTTGCACAGCTACATTAAAACGGTTCTGATGACAGGCAGATACTTTAACATCGTACTTTTTAGCAGCGGCAATTATTTTATCTGCATCAGCAATGCTCATTGCCATCGGCTTTTCGATAATTACGTTTTTATTATGTTCTATGCAGTAAAGCGCAATCTCTGCGTGTAAACCGCTTTCAGTTGCAATACTGATAAGTTCAATATCAGCATTTTCTGCCAGCATTTGCTTGTAGTCGGTATATCGCTTAATGGAAGTTTCGTTTTGCAAATTATATTTTGCAAGCAGCGCTTCCATTTTTTCTTCTATAACATCACATACAGCAACAATTTGCAGTTTATTATTTAAAGCTGCTTTAATATGGTTAACAGCTATACGGCCGCAGCCGATAAGTGCGTATTTCATTTTTACTCCTTATAAAACTTCAATATTATGTCTGTCGGCAATATTTTTCATTGCATTTTTAGCATCAAAAATCAATTTAGCATTTTTAGATACCAAGTCATAATCAACATTTGTATGGGCAGCAGTTATAATAACCAAATCGCTGTTTTTAATAACCTCTGACGTTAACTCTTTTATACTTTCCATTTGCACTCCGTCATGAAAACGAAATTTAGGAATCCACGGGTCAAAATACTGAACTTTTGCTCCACGTTTTTCGAAATTTTTTATTACTGTTAAAGCCGGGCTTTCACGGTAATCATCAATATCCTGCTTATAAGCAACACCTAAAACAAGCACTTTAGCAGCTTTTAAAGCTTTGCCAAAACGGTCATTTAAAGCTTCGGCACAGCGGTCAACCGTATATTCCGGCATTCTGTCGTTAATCATACCGGATGCTTCTATCATAGAAGTATGGAACCCGTATTCACGTGCTTTCCAAGCCAAATAATACGGGTCAAGAGGTATGCAGTGGCCGCCAAGACCGGGACCGGGATAAAATGCCTGAAAACCATACGGCTTTGTTTTAGCTGCATCTACTACTTCCCACATACTGATGCCCATTTTATGGCACAAAATAGCAAGTTCATTAACAAGGCCGATATTAATATTACGGTAAGTGTTCTCTAAGATTTTTTCCATTTCGGCAACTGCCGGGGAAGATACTTCATAAACATCACCTTCAAGCACATGTCGGTACATTTCTGCAATAACCTCGGTTGCATCTTTGCCTATTGCACCAACTACTTTAGGTGTATTTTTTGTTTTATAAATAAGGTTGCCGGGGTCTACACGTTCCGGAGAAAATCCCAAGTAAAAATCCTCTCCACATTTAAGCCCGGAGCCTTCTTCCAAAATAGGTTTAATAAGTTCTTCGGTTGTGCCTGGATAAGTAGTAGATTCCAAAACTACCATAGTTCCCTTTTTGAGATGTTTTGAAACAGATACCGCGCTGTCACGCACATAACTAATATCAGGCTGCTGATGCTCGTCAAGCGGGGTTGGTACACAAATTGCAATAAAATCTACATCTTTTACAAAAGTAAAATCCGTAGTAGCAGAAAGCATTCCGCTTTTTACAATAGCTTCAAGGTCTTCGTTGACAACATCTCCGATATAGTTATGACCTGCATTTACCATATCTACTTTTTCTTTTTGTACATCAAACCCTATGGTTTTATACCCTGCTTTGGCTTTTTCTACCGCAAGCGGAAGCCCAACGTAACCAAGCCCCACTACTCCGACTACAATTTCTTTACTGCGTATTTTATTAAGCAGTGTTTGTTTCATCATAGACTATGCCCTCCTGTAGTTATAAAACAGCTTTTACTGTTTCTATCATGATTTTTATATCATTAAAAAAACTATAATTTTTTAAATAAAGAAAATTCCAGTGCATTTTTTGCGGTAAAACGTTTTCTATGTATGTTTTGTCTATATCAATTACATCTGTTAACAAATTTTCCTCATCTTTAAATTTAATGCTTGCCTCGCTTGTTACACCGGCCGGTAAAAGTAATGTTGCCAGCATTTCATTATTATAAGCATCAACAAACTTAGGTACTTCAGGCCTTGTTCCAACAAAACTCATATTACCTTGTAAAATATCTATCAATTGCGGTAATTCATCTAAACGGCAACCACGTAGTTTTTTGCCAATTTTAGTAATGCGCATATCACTTTTAACCGTTACTTGCGTACCAAAGCATTCGGCGTTTTTTACCATAGTACGGAATTTATGAATACGAAATTTTTTACCGTATTGAGTCACACGTTCTTGCCGGAAAAATACTTCACCCGGAGAATCAAGCTTTATCAATATAGCCAATATAAAAAATACAGGCGATAAAACTATCAGCATTAGTAAAGATAAGCTTTTATCAAAAATCAGCTTACAGAATAAGCTGATTTTCTTGTTTTGAAGACTGTTATAATACTGGCGTACTGCATCATTTTGCATTACCTGAGGCAAATCATTCCAGCGGCAAAGCATTATTGCAGTTCCTTTATTACTTCTTTAAAATTTTTAATGATGTATTTTACATCATCATCTGTTAACAAGGTATGCAGCGGAAGTGTTATTTCATTTTTATAACGTTCATAAGCATTAGGATAATCTTTAATATTAAAGCCTAAATTCTTATAAGCTGTATGCATTGGCAGCGGCTTATAATGTACGTTAGTTGCAATACCACGTTCCGCCATTTTTATGATAAATTGATTACGATATTCTTCATCTTTGCCAAGCAACCTTACTAAATATAAATGGCCGCTGCTTTGATATTCATCTGTATAATGACGTAAAACTTCAATATCACAATCTTTCAAACCATCATTATATTGTTCTATAATATTTTTTCTTCTTGCTAATAATTGCGGATATCTCTCAAATTGGACAAGCCCGATAGCAGCCATAATATCTGTCATATTACATTTATAATATGTGCCTTTAATATCGTATTCCCAAGCCCCGAGTTTTGTTTTGGCGAGTGCATCTTTTGACTGCCCATGTAAAGAATATAGTTGGTATTCTTTATATAATTCTTCATTGTCTATGCCAGGTATATTTTTCCATGTTGCAGCTCCACCTTCTGCTGTTGTAAAATTTTTTACTGCATGAAAAGAGAAACTTGTAAAATCTGCTATGCTTCCTACCGGCATATTATGCCATTTAGCACCAAAAGCATGCGCAGCATCAGCACATACCGCAATCCTGCCAATAGCTTTTTGTATTTTATTTTTAGGTTCAAAAATTTCTTTTTTATTATTTACAATCTCAAAAATCTTTTCATAATTGCAGGGAAGACCTGCTAAATCAACAGGTATAATTGCTTTGGTTTTACTTGTAATTGCAGAATTTAATTTTTCGTAGTCCATTTCATACGAATCTTCAGCAGTATCTACTAAAACTATTTTTGCACCTACATGCTTTATAACACTTGCCGATGCTGTATAAGTATAGGCAGAAGTAATTACTTCATCACCTTCGCCTATGCCTAACACCCTTAAATTAAGTTCTAATGCTGCCGTAGCGGAATTTAAACATACAGCCTTTTCTGTTCCACAAAAATTTGCTATTTTTTGTTCTAATTTTTTTGTGCGGGGACCGGTTGTAATCCATCCGCTGCGTAATGCTTCCGCTACTTCTTTTATTTCTGCTTCTGTAATATCAGGAGGTGAAAAACTAATATTTTTCATTTAATAAGCCCCTTTCAGATTCATATATTTTCCCTGTTTGGAGTATAAGTAGGTACTATCTTTTGCAGAGCTGCTACTACTTCTTCGCCGTCTGTTATTTCAAGCATTTTACTTATTTCCTTATCAAGTCCGGCTTTGTCTATTTCTTTTATCCTTGCAGTAAAGATTTTTTTATGCGTTGTTTTTTCTGTGCCGTCTTCTGCGCTTAACAGTTCTTCAAACAGCTTTTCTCCCGGCCTTAAGCCGGTTATTTTTATTTCTATGTCTTTATCAGGTATTAAACCTGAAAGCGTTATGAGGTCTTTGGCAAGGTCGTATATCCTTACCGGTTCTCCCATATCAAGTACGAATACTTCCCCGCCTTTTGCCATGGCTCCGGCCTGTAATACCAGCTGGCTTGCTTCAGGTATTGTCATGAAGTAGCGTTTCATATCCGGATGTGTTACCGTTACCGGGCCACCTTTTGCTATCTGCTTTTTAAACAACGGTATTACACTGCCGCGGCTGCCGAGCACGTTGCCAAAACGTACTGCTACAAACCTTGTGCCGCTGTTTTTGTTCATGCTTTGCACATACATTTCAGCAACTCGTTTTGTACAGCCCATTACGCTTGTTGGGTTTACTGCCTTATCGGTAGATATCATTACAAAGGTTTCTACGTTGTGTGCCGCTGCTTCGTCTGCTACTACTTTTGTGCCAAGTATATTATTACATACTGCCTCAGCCGGCTGGTATTCCATTAGCGGTACATGTTTATGTGCTGCTGCATGGAATACTACCTGCGGTTTAAAGTAGTCCATTATGGCTTTTATACGTTCTTTATCGCGTATATCGGCAATTATTGGCACTGTTTTTACTTCCGGGCAGTTTATTTTCAGTTCCTGGGTTATTTCATAAATACTGTTTTCACCTTTGCCTAAAAGCAAAAGCTTTTTAGGCTGCATTTTTGCTACCTGCCGTACTATCTCACTGCCGATACTGCCGCCTGCGCCGGTAATTAATACTATTTTGCCTGCAAGATACTCTTTTACGGCTGTAGTATCAAGTTTTACAGGGTCTCTGCCTAAAAGGTCTTCTATATCTACCGGGCGCAGCTGGCTTATGCTTACTTTACCTTCAATAATCTCATAGAGTCCCGGTAAAATTGTAAGTTTGCAGTTTGTTTCTTTGCAGATGCTGATTATTGCTTTTATTTCTTTACCTTTTACAGATGGCATGGCAATTATTATTTCATCTATGCCTTTTTCAGCAGCAATTTTTACAAGTTCATTACGTGTCCCCAGTACTTTAACGCCAAGCAAAATTTTGCCGGTTTTATTTTTATCGTCATCTATAAATCCTACTACCTGGCGGTTCGCTATATGGTAACGTTCTATTTCACGCAAAAGCATTGCCCCGGCATCACCGGCCCCGATAATAAGCACTTTATTCTTTTTACGCTGTATTTGCCTGTATTTAGGTTTATTCATTACGTAACTGTAAAACCTTAACGACAGGCGGCTTCCGCCAATAAAAAATATTAACAGCAATCCTGTAAATACATATAATGAACGCGGCAATACAGCCCCGATATAAAGCGATATAAAATACCATGCGGTACTGGCGGCAATATTCGCCATAACAATTGCTATAAGTTCTGTTGCGCTGGCATAGCGCCAGATTCTGCCGTAAAGTTTAAATAGATAGAAGCATATGAGGTAAATAGCAACAGTTAACGGCATGTATGATATGAGCAAGGAAAGATAATTAGCCGGTATTTTATTGCTGTCAAAACGCAGGTATATACTTATAAACGCAGCTAAAATAACACTGATTATATCCAATGATGCCAGAAACATCGGCAGTAAATATTTTCGCAATTTTATCCCCTTTTTCAGTTTTTATTTAAAACTTATTTATAACTTTATTTTACAATCAATTATTATGTATTATATCACTTTTAAAATAAAATTTCTACTATTCCCCTTTAACTTAACTCCGTTTTTACGCAAAAAAAGACTGCCTGCAAGCGCATTTGCACTTACAAACAGTCTTTTAAAACCGGTAATTTAAATTTTAGTATTATTTAATTTTTAAGGGTACAGTTTATTTCTCCCCTGTGCTGCCAAAACCGCCGCTGCGGGTTGCGTCGGCGCTATCGCCGTCGGCTGTAAGGTATTTGTAAAAAATTCCCTGTGCCACGCGTTCGCCTTTTGCCAGGGTAACATCGCTGTCTGTCGTGTTATACAGCCCCAGCATAATGTGCCCTTCGTTGTCTTCATTGTTATAATAATCGGCATCGATAATGCCCACGTTGTTCACCAGCGCCAGCCCTTTTTTAACCGCCATGCTGCTGCGGATATGCACGCCCAAAAACTCATCGCTTTGCATATAGGCTTTTACGCCGGTCGGCACCATTTGCAGGGTGTGCGCTTTAATTGTTACGTCCTGCGGCAAACAAATATCATACCCCGCTGCCATTTTGGTTTTGCGCTCCGGCATGGGGAAATCAACTTCTTTAAAGGAAGTAATTTTTTCAAAGCCACGTAATTTCATAGTACACCTCATTATAAAAAATCCCGCCGAAAATAATTCAGCGGGATTTAGTTTTTACTTAAATTATTTGCTTAAGCCGCCTGCCAGCACTGCTTTGCGGGACAGGTTAATGCGGCCCTTCTGGTCGATTTCCGTAACTTTTACAACGATTTCGTCACCTACGGAAACAACGTCTTCAACTTTATTTACGCGCTCGGTAGAAAGTTGGGAAATATGAACCAAACCTTCTTTGCCCGGCAAAATTTCAACAAAAGCACCAAACGCCATCAGGCGGGTAACTTTGCCGGTGTAAACCTTACCAACTTCTGCTTCGGCGGTAATGCCGTTAATCATATCGATAGCTTTTGCAGCTTCTTCGCTGTTAACTGCGGCGATATATACGCGGCCATCTTCTTCAATATCAATTTTGGCGCCGGTTTCTTCAACAATCTTTTTAATGGTTTTGCCACCAGGGCCGATGATTTTGCTGATTTTTTCGGGGTCAACATGGATGGTGGTAATTTTCGGAGCATATTTGGACAGTTCTTTGCGCGGTTCGGAGATGCAGTCAAGCATAATGCCCATGATGTGTTCACGGCCGCGTTTAGCCTGTGCCAGAGCCTGTTTGAAAATTTCCTTGTTGATGCCGTCAATCTTAATATCCATCTGGATGGCGGTAATGCCGTTTTTAGTACCGGCAACCTTAAAGTCCATATCGCCGAGAGCATCTTCAAGGCCCTGAATATCGGTAAGGATGGTGAAATAATCGCCGTCTTTTACAAGGCCCATTGCTACGCCGGCAACCGGTGCTTTAATAGGCACGCCAGCGTCCATAAGGGAAAGTGTGCTTGCGCAAACACTACCCATGGAGGAAGAACCGTTGGATTCCAGAGTTTCGGAAACCAGGCGGATTGCATACGGGAATTCTTCTTCGGAAGGAATTACCGGCAAAAGTGCGCGTTCTGCCAGTGCGCCATGGCCGATTTCGCGGCGGCCCGGGCTGCGCAGCGGTTTGGTTTCGCCAACACTGTACGGCGGGAAGTTATAGTGATGGATATAACGTTTGGTAAGCTCTACGCCAAGTCCGTCCAAGGTCTGTGCTTCGCTGAGCGGAGCCAGTGCCAGCACGTTCAGAATCTGGGTCTGACCGCGGGTAAACAGCGCGCTGCCGTGCGGGCGGGCTAAAAGGCCTACTTCGCAGGTTACAGGGCGTACTTCGTCAAGCGCACGTCCGTCCGGGCGGATTTTATCCACGGAAATGGTGCGGCGTACAATCTTTTTAACGAGTTTTTGAGTAATATAAGCAACATCTTTGGCATTGTCAGGATATTTTTCCATAAATGCATCGGCGATTTCAGCTTTAATACGGGCAACGTTTTCTTCGCGTTCCAACTTGTTGGCGTCCATCAGGGCTGCCTTCAGCTGTTCAGCACCGTAAGCTTCAATTTCTGCGGCAAGCTCGGCAGGAGGTTCGTAAACAGGCACTTCCATTTTGGGTTTGCCAACTTCTGCCATAATTTTTTCCTGCCATTCAACCAGCTTTTTAATTTCTTCGTGGCCGAACCAGATAGCGTCCAGCATTTCGTCTTCGCTGATTTCCTTGGCACCTGCTTCAACCATCAAAATAGCGTCTTTGGTGCCTGCAACGGCAAGGTTCAGGCGGCTTACTTTAGCCTGTTCAATGGTCGGGTTAATAATGTACTGGCCGTCAATCATGCCTACGCGCACACCGGCGATAGGGCCTTCAAACGGAATATCGGAAATGGAAAGTGCGCAGGAAGCGCCAATCATTGCCGGAATATCCGGTGCGTTGTCCGGGTCTACGGAAACGGCGGTTGCAACAATCTGCACGTCGTTATGGTAGCCTTCCGGGAACATCGGGCGGATCGGGCGGTCGATAAGGCGGCTGGTTAAAATAGCGGTTTCAGCCGGGCGTCCTTCACGTTTAATAAAGCCGCCGGGGATTTTACCCACAGCGTACATTTTTTCTTCAAAATCAACAGTCAAAGGGAAAAAGTCTACACCTTCACGCGGTGTTTTGGTACCGGTAGCAGCAACTACTACCGCAGTGTCGCCATAGCGCACCAATACTGCGCCGTTGGCCTGCTTGGCAATTTTGCCGATTTCCATCGTCAGCGTTCTGCCGCCAAGCTCAATGCTGTAACTATGCATTTTTTGTCCTCCTAATTTTCTCTCATTTTTGGTTTACCTGCCATATATTCTACAACATTTTTTATTTTCCTTCACTATTTTTTACAAAATTTTTTAATTTTTTTGCTTTTTTACGCAGCAAAAAGCCCCTGCCCGTTTTTAAGGCAGAGGCTTTGGCAAAACTATTCTATTTTTTCAAACATATTGGCGCCCATACCGCACAGCGGGCATTTATAATCCTCCGGCAAAGCTTCGCCTTCATATATATAGCCGCAAACCTTGCAGCGCCATCTATGCGTGCCTGCTTCCTGCTGCGGTGCTGCTCCTTCTGCCGCAGGCTGTTTTTCCGCGCCGGGCGCGATATATACGCCGCCCAAATCCGCACTGCGGTCAAAATATACGGTATGCAGCATCTGTTCCGCCAGTTCACTCAGCGGCCTGCCATAAAAATCGGCATACAAGGCTTTAATTTCCGGGTTTTCATGGCTTAAACGCAGCTTCATGCTGCTGTCGCGCTTGTAAAGCCCTTCAATGCGTGCCGCACGCAGAGCGTCACCTTTATACTCCTTGTCTTTAGGCTGCCCGCCGCCGCCGATGCAGCCGCCGGGGCATGCCATAACTTCCACAAAGTGGTAATCTGCTTCGCCTGCTTTAATTTTTTCAATAAGTTTGCGGGCGTTGGCAGTGCCGTAAACAACAGCCACTTTAACTTTTGTGCCTTCAATGTCAACTTCAGCCTCGCGGATGCCGTCCATACCGCGCACAGGCTGCAAATCGTACAAGGTCTGCGGTGCGTCCTTGCCGGTTGCATAGCAGTAAGCCGTGCGAATTGCCGCTTCCATAACGCCGCCGGTGTTGCCGAAAATAACACCTGCGCCGCTCGCCTGCCCCATTAAATCATCATAGGCAGAATCCTCCAGCGCGGCAAAATCAATGTCTTCGTCTTTGGCAAGCATTGCCAGTTCGCGCGTGGTAATAACGTAGTCCATATCGCGCATATCTTCAATGCCAAGGTAACGCCCGGCCGCATTCATCTCGCCGCGGCGGATTTCAAACTTTTTGGCGGTGCAGGGCGTAACTGCCACGTTAACAATTTTGCGCGGGTCAATACCCATCTTTTTGGCAAAATAGGTTTTAATGGTTGGTCCCTGCATGCCGATAGGGCTTTTGGCACTGGAAATATGCGGCAGCATTTCGGGATAATAGGTTTCTGCAAATTTAACCCACGCCGGGCAGCAGCTGGTAAACTGCGGCAACGGCTTATTGCCTTCGGTAATGCGCTGTAAAAGCTCGCTTGCTTCCTCCACAATCGTCATATCGGCGGCAAAATTGGTATCAAGCACATAATCTGCGCCAAGCCTGCGCAAAAGCGCAACCATTTTGCCTTCAACAAAGCTGCCGTCGGGCATGCCGAATTCTTCGCCCAAAGCAATACGCACGGAAGGCGAAGTGCTGAAAATAACAATTTTATCCTCATCACGGATTTCTGCCATTACCTGATACGCTTCTATTTTTTCGGTAATGCTGTCTGCCGGGCAAACATTGGCGCATTGCCCGCAGTTAATGCAGATAGGCTTATCACCCGTTGCCTTAAGGTCATAAGTTCCGCATACGCCGATATAATCGGTGCAGACGGTTTTACAGTTTCCGCATTTAATGCACTTAAACTCCAGACGCTGGATGGAAGGATTATCCGGCTCGATGGCAACGCGGATATCCGTAAATTGGTGTTTGCTCATAGCTGCCTCCTTTTGAATCTTCTTTAAAATAACTGCTGGTTTAATTATACCTTACAGCCAAAGAAAACACAACAGAGTGCTAAAAGAAAACAATTATTTTTTGTAGTAATATTTGTAAGCGGCAAAAATAAGTATTGCCACCGTTACCAGCACGGCAAGGCGTTCGCTGTGCTGCTGAAAATTAACAATATCATGCCCTATAACAACCTCCAGCGCCGTTGAAGGGAATTTGCCTATAAGGTTGGCAATAATGTAATCGCGCGTGGAAATTTTGCTTACCGCGCCAATCGCCGTTAAAATTCCGGACGGAAAATACGGCAGCATTCTTGCAGCAGCCATCCATTGCAGCCCTTTGCGCCCGCTCAAATCGTCAATTTTCATCAGCATCGGGCTTTTGGCAATCATTTTCTCTGCAGCGCCGCGGAACAGATAACGCATCAGCCAGAAGCTGATAACAACGCCGGTTGTTTCTGCCAGCCACGAAATTAAAATGCCCAGCGGCAAACCGAAAATAAGCCCGTTGGCAGTAGAAATAAAGATGGACGGAAAAATGCTGCCCGCATTGATTAATACATCAAGCAGGAAGCTTATAAGCATTGCCCACGCCCCAAAAGAGCGGAAATACGCTGCCAGCGCTTCCACATCGCCGCTGACGGCCAGGGCAAACATTTTTTTTACTTCTTCACCGGCAAACAGCCACGTTAACAAAGCGGCAAGGGCTAAAATAACTACCGCAGCCGCCTGTGATGCTTTTTCCGGGTTTTGATACCATTTTTCTTCCGGCATTGGGGCCTCCGTTACGAATTGAATATACGTTTAAAACGTTCGTCAAACTGCGCGTCCAGAACTTTGGTAATTTCTGCCGTCTGTCCTGCGTCTGCCAGCGTTTTTTTGGCAAGGGCGCGCGCTTCTATCAAAACATCTGTATCTTGAAGTATATCAGCAATATATAAATCAGGCAAGCCATGCTGCCGCAGGCCAAAAAGCTGGCCCGCACCGCGCAGTTTTAAATCCTGCTCGGCAAGGTAAAAACCGTCGTTTGACGTATGCAGCACGTTAAGCCGCGCCAGTGTTTCCGGGCTGTCCGAATCAGTAAGCAGCACGCAGAAAGACTGCGCCTCGCCGCGCCCTACACGCCCGCGCAGCTGGTGCAGCTGTGCAAGGCCGAAACGGTCGGCGTTTTCAATAATCATCAGTGTGGCGTTGGGCACGTTAACGCCAACTTCTATAACCGTGGTGCTGATAAGCGCTTTTATTTTACCGGCTGCAAAATCTTCCATCACCGCTTCCTTTTCGGCAGGTTTCATTTTGCCGTGCAGCAGTGCGCATGGTATGCCCTTTAAAAAAGTGCGCTGCAATTCTTCATAAACTTCCGCTGCCGCACGTACGCCCGGCATTTCACCCGGCTCTATCACCGCGCAGACAATATACGCCTGATGCCCGGCTTTAATCTGCCGCACCATGCCGGCGTAAACCTCACGCCGCTTGTCGCCGGTGTAGCACAGTGTTTTTATGCTCTTGCGTCCCGGCGGCATGCCCTTCATAACGGAAACATCCAAATCGCCATACACCGTAAGTGCCAGCGTGCGCGGTATCGGCGTTGCCGTCATAACCAAAACATCCGGCTCATAAGCCGATTTATTTGCCAGCTTGGCGCGCTGCTCAACGCCGAAGCGGTGCTGTTCATCCGTAACGACGAGCGCGAGTTTATCGAAGATAACATCATCCTGTATTAAAGCATGCGTGCCTACAAGCACCTGTAAACTGCCTGCTGCAAGGTTTTCCAAAAGTTCGCGGCGGCGCACACCTTTAACGCTGCTGGTTAACAGCCCGCAGCTGATACCGGCAGGCTCCAGAAACGCCTGCAAAGTTTCGTAATGCTGCTGGGCCAGAATTTCCGTCGGCACCATAATGCAGGCCTGATACCCGTTTTCCGCAGCTTTGGCAAGCGCCAGCGCCGATACAACGGTTTTGCCGCTGCCGACGTCGCCCTGCAAAAGCCTGTGCATGGGCTTTTTATCCTGCATGTCAAGGCTTATATCCTGCCACGCTTTTTGCTGCGCTTCCGTAAGTTTAAAAGGCAGCTGCGCCAGCACTTTTTGCAAAAGCGTGCCGTCAGGCGCCATTTTTATGCCGCTGCGCGTGCTTTTTACCCTGCTGCGGTAATATAAAAGCCCGCACTGCAATAAAAACAGTTCTTCAAAAACAAAACGGCTGCGTGCCCGGGCAAGTTCCGCAAAACTTGCAGGAAAATGAATGTTTTTAACGGCTTCAAAACGCGGAGGCAGTTTCTTGGCGTTAATTATCTCCTGCGGCAGCGATTCCGGCAGGTAGTCTTCTGCCATGGCCAGAGCCGTTTTAACGGCTGTACGCACATTCTGCTGCGTCAGAGAACCGCTTAAAGCATATACCGGCAAAATGCCGGGTGCAGAAGCGCTTTCGCCGTCTTTTAAAATCTGCACGTAGGCATCCGTTACCATTTTTGCGCCGCGCCCAGGCTGTACCTTGCCGTCCACCAAAAGCTGTGTGCCCGGCTTAAAATTGCGCGTCTGAAAACGCTGATGCGCGAACATATAAAGCTCCGCAAAGCCGGTAGCGTCTTTAAGCGTTACCAGCGTATAACGCATGCGCCTTGCCGATATTCTGTCCGCCACACGGTAAACCTCAGCGCAAAACAGCTGCTTTTCTCCGTCTGTTGTAAGTTCCGCTATTGTTTTAACTTTGCTCTGGTCTACATAAGTACGGGGGTAACGGTTCAGCAAATCGCCAATGGTAAAAATGTTTAAATTGGCAAAATCTGCCGTTTTTTTAGGCCCGATACCCTTTAATTTTGTAATTGGCTCCTGCCACCACATAAAATCACACTGCCAATCTAAAAATAACTTGCTTTTAATTTCATTCTATGGTATGATACTTCTGTTAAATTTGTAACTGATGCTGGAATTACGTTAAGGAGGTGGGACTCATGGCATCCATTTGCGAAGTTTGCGGCAAAGGTATTCAAGCTGGTTGTAACGTCAGCCATTCCAATAGACATTCTAAACGCGCTTGGAAACCGAACATTCAGCAAGTAAGAGCCGTTGTAAACGGTTCTGTAAAACGTATTAACGTTTGCACCCGTTGCTTGCGTTCCGGTAAAGTTAACCGCGCTATCTGATTGTTACGGATTATAAAAGAAGCCTGATACCTTGGTATTCGGCTTCTTTTTTATTTAGCTGAGCGCCAATTAGTGCCGAGTAATAACGATGGCAATAATTGTGCCAGCGAAGCTACGCAAATTTTGCGATTGAATAATGAGCAAAATTTACGGACCTGAATGCTGCAACTACATCTAAATTTTAATAAAAGTATCTTAAATAAAACTATAATACAGAAAACGGTATAACAAAATGTTATACCGTTTTATTTTTTATCTTCTTGAGCGGGCAACTTCCGCAGGTTCCCAACCGCGGCACTGCATAAAATCAAGCAGGCTGCCTGTAAAATACAGCGGCTTTGCCCTCAGGCTTTTGATATCGGAAGAACCCGTTAACAGCATCAGCATACGCAGTTCTTCTTCGGCCTGCAAAATTATTTCTGCCGCCGCGTCCTCGCCTTTGTTTACAGCCGCTTCCAGCACATTGCCGGCCATGCCGGCTATATCCGCGCCAAGCGCCAGTGCCTTTGCCGCGTCCAAACCGCTGCGTATGCCGCCGCAGGCTGCAATATAACCTTCGCTGCCGCATACTCCGCCCGCTTCCAAAAGCGATTGGGCTGTATTAAGCCCCCAGCCGTTTAAAAGCGCCGTGCCGCCGTAGCGTTCCGCCTCAATAGCCGGAAAATTGGTACCACCCGCGCCGCCGACATCAAAACAGGTAAAGCCAGCTTTTAAAAGCTGCTTAACCTGCCGCGCTGCCATGCCGCAGCCGGTTTCCTTAACTATTACGGGCACACGGCATTTATCAAGTATGCGCTGCATATTGGCAAACAGGCCTTTAAAATCCCTGTCGCCTTCTGGCATAATCAGTTCCTGTGCGGGGTTTAAATGTATCTGCAAGGCATCGGCGTCAAGCATGCGCACAGCCTCCAGCGCTTCTTCCGGCGTAGCCAGCGCGCTGGTATTAGCAAAAACAATGCCGTCCAGGTATTCCTCGCGCACAACTTCGTAGCTTTGGTAGTTGGTTTTATTTTTAACAGAACCGTACTGCGAGCCTACCGCTATTGCCGCACCCGCTTTTTTTGCCGCACGCGCAAGCCGCCTGTTAATTTCCGTAACGGCGTCTGCCCCGCCCGTAACGGCGTTGATTAAAAACGGAGATAAAAAGAAAATGCCGCCGAACTGTGAGGAAAGGACTATATCCTGCGGGTTAAGCTCCGGCAGGCAGTTATGTACAAAATGTACATTCTCCAAACCGTTGGTGAGCGGTCCGTCACCAAGCTTCAGCGCATATTTGATATGGTCAAGTTTCCTCTGTTCACGCGACATTAATTACCACCGTAAAATTATTTTAAAGTTTCAAGCTGTTCGGAAAGGTCAAGAGTCAGTTCCGGTTTGTTGTTAAGGTAAGCACTGTATTCTGCTTTTTCTTTTTCTTTGGCAGCTTTGGCAATGCTCAGGCCGATTTTTTTGTGTTCCATATCTTTTTTGATAACTTTAACAACAACTTCTTGGCCAACTTCAAGAACGTCTTCCGGTTTTTCAACGCGGGTATCGGCAATTTCGGATACGTGTACAAGGCCTTCTACCCTGTCGGTTACTTTAACGATAGCGCCGAAAGGCAGGAAACGGGTTACAATGCCTTTAACGATAGCGCCTTCCGGAAGTGCGTTTGCTTCGGTTACCCAGGGATCTTCCTGAGTAGCTTTAATGCTGAGTGCAACGCGTTTGTTTTCGCGGTCAATTTTCTTAATGAGAACGGTAACTTCGGTTTCAGGTTCGAAATCGCTTGCTTTTACATTGCGGTCCCAGGAAAGTTCGGTATTGTGAACAAGACCAACAAGGCCTTTGCCTACTTCAACAAACAGGCCGAAATCAGCAATGCGCAGAACTTTGCCCGGTACAACCTGGCCTTCTTCAACGCTGTTGTATGCTTCTTCTTCAGCAGCTTCACGTGCTGCTGCGCGTTCTGCAGCTCTGGCAGCTTTAGCTTCACGCCATGCCTGTGCTTTTGCTTCGCGTTCAGCGCGCAGTAAATCGCGGCGGGAAACTACCAGGCGTTTTTTAGCAGTATCAACTTCAATAATTTCTGCTTCCAGTTCCTGGCCGATATACGGAGTGAAGTCCTCAACGCGTTTCAGTTCAACATGGGATGCGGGCATAAAGCCTTCAACGCCTTCAACTGCAACTGCAAGGCCTACAATGTTTTTCTGGCGGTTTTTAATTACGCGCAGAACTTTAACGGTTGCCGGGCGTTTTTCGCCTTCAGCAAGTTCGGGAACGTTTTTCCATGCTGCGTCCTGCTCAGCACGGATTTTGGAAAGGCGTACAAAATCATCTTTGGAAGTGCCGGGAATAACCTTAGCTTCAACTTCGTCGCCTACATTAATTGTTTTTGCTACTTCTTCAGGATCTCCGGCAGCCCATTCGCTGTAAGCGATGGCGCCTTCTTTCATATAGCCAAAGTCTACATAAACTTCATCCTTATCTTTTTGAATAACAGTAGCCTTCACGATTTTGCCGGGATAAATATCGTTGTTTTCCCAACTCTGCTCCAGCATACTTTCAAAAGATTCCATGTTTTCCATGTTTTCCATTACAAATAAAGCCTCCTTGATTAATCGGTCCGGCGTCGAAGCACCGGCCGTTATGCCAATTTTGGTGCAACCACGAAACATTTCCGGTTTTAATTCCGCAGCCGTTTCGATGTGGTATGCAATTTTACAGCGTGCAGACACAATATCATATAAATGCCTTGTGTTGGCGCTGTTTTTACCGCCGATAACAATAAATGCATCAACTTTTTCCGCAAGTTCCCTCGCGGCATTCTGACGCTCGCTTGTTGCCGTACAGATAGTTTTTTCTATTTTGTACTCTCCCGGCCTTTCTTTTTGAATTCCGGCAAGCAGTTCTTCAAATTTTGCCAGCTCAAAAGTAGTCTGAATCGTAACTCCATATTTATCTGCAACGGGTATACCGGCAATATCTTTATTATATTCTACTATTATAGCATTTTTTCCTGCCCATGCCGAGATACTTTTTACTTCAGGATGATTTTTTTCTCCGATAATTATAACAAAATATCCTTCGTCGGCCAATTTTTTTGCTTTTAACTGTGCTGCGCGCACATGCGGGCAGGTTGCATCAATAATATTCAGCCCTTTTTCTTCCGCAGCGGCGTAAACTTCAGGCCCAACTCCGTGCGAACGGAAAATAACCGTATCGCCTTTTGCAAAGCTGTCAAGGCTGTCGCAGCAGCTTACTCCTCCTGCTGCCAGTTCCGCCGTAAGCTGCGGGTTATGTATAAGCGGCCCCAAAGTTGCCGCGTGCGTTTCTTTGCCGCACTCGCCGCGCGCCATATCCACTGCGCGCTTAACTCCATAGCAAAAGCCGCAAGGCTCTGCCACAAACACCTGCATGTTACTTCACTCCCTGCAGAGCTTTTATGTCTGCCGTTAATTTATCTGTCAAATCCTGCAAAACCTCTTTATTTAAGCCAACCGGCGGAAAAGGCACCGGCGTGCCGAATTTTACCACAACCTTGGGCCACAGCCTGCCGCAGCGCTTGATATCCGTACCGCTTACTGCCGTCGGCACAATAACGGCGCCGGTTTTTCCGGCCATCATCAGCGCGCCCGGCTCAAGTTTGCCAAGCTGACCGGTTTTACTGCGCGTCCCTTCCGGGAATATCGCCAGCACCTCGCCGCTTTGCAGAATTTCAATGCCGTGCTTGATTGCCGCCCTGTCCGCGCCGCCGCGGTTAACGGGAAACGCGCCCAGAGTTTTATAAATATAGCCGAGCACCGGCACGAAAAGTTCGCGCTTGGCCATAAAATGCACCTTGCGCGGTGCCGCAACGCCTATAACCGGCGGGTCGAGCAGGCTTAAATGGTTGCTTGCTATAACAAGCGGGCCTGTTTTGGGAATGTTTTCCGCGCCGTGTACTTCAAGCCGCAGAAAAATTTTAAACAAAATTCCCAGTACAACATCCAAAAATGAATACAGCATCTTATTTCTCCTGTACTGCTTTTAAAATATGCTCTGCCACTTCGTCTATTGTCATGTCGGAAGTATCAAGAAACTCGGCGTCGTCAGCCTGTTTAAGCGGAGCAATTTCGCGTTCGCTGTCCTGTTTGTCGCGGAAAGCGATTTGTTTTTCAAGTTCTGCCAAATCAACTTTTTCGCCTTTGGCAAGCATTTCTTTATAGCGGCGCATAGCGCGTTCCTTAACGCTGGCCGTTAAAAATATTTTTACCTGTGCATGAGGAAATACCACGGTGCCAATGTCGCGCCCGTCCATAACAACGCCGCCGGCTTCGCCCATACGGCGCTGCTGGTTTACCATTTCCGCACGTACTCCGCCCACGGCGGATACTTTGGAAACAACGGCCGTTACTTCCGGAGAACGGATTGCTTCCGTAACTTCCGTGCCGTCAACAAAAACGCGGTTGGTGTTTGCTTCGGGCTTAAAAGTAATTACCATTTCCTGCGCCAGTTTTTCTACAAGCTCCGGGCTGAACGGTTTGCCCGTTTGCAGAAACTTCCACGCTACGGAGCGGTACATGGCCCCGGTATCAATATAAATGTAACCAAGTTTGCCTGCGACCAGTTTGGCTATGGTGCTTTTTCCGGCACCGGCCGGGCCGTCGATGGCAATTACCGGTTTTTGTGCATTCATTTTATCCCCACCTGTTTTTATATTTGTGCAGCAAAGGTGCCTGCGGCATAACCAGTGGAAAACGCCGCCTGCAAATTGTAGCCGCCCGTATAACCGTCGATATCCATTACTTCGCCCGCAAAAAACAGCCCTTTTATTAATTTTGATTCCATTGTTTTAGGGTCTATTTCCTTCAGGCTTACGCCGCCTGCCGTTACAATAGCTTCTGCAATCGGCCTTGTGCCGGTAACGGGCACCGTAAATGCTTTCAATACATCTACAAGGCGGCGGCGTTCTGCGCGCGAAAGCTGGTTGACAAATTTTTCTTCATCAATAAACGCCTGGTCAAGCACCGGCGCAATAAGCCTCTGCGGCAGCAAATCCTTCATGCCGTTGGGCATTTGCTTGCGGCTGTACTGCGTAAAATCGCGCTGCAAACGCGCGTCCAGCTTGTCTTTATCAAGCGCAGGCTTTAAATCAATGGCAAGTTCAACCTCCTGCGCGCCTCTGGCAAAGGCTTCCGCCACGCATTTACTCAGCGAAAGTATTATCGGGCCCGATACGCCGAAATGCGTAAAGAGCATTTCACCGAACTCCGAGCCTATTTTTTTGCCGTCCGCATAAACGGTGCCTTCTATATTGCGCAGACTTAAACCCTGCAGGTCTGCAATGTAGGGCGAATCGCTTTCAAGCGGAACCAGGCTTGGCGCCAGCGGCACAATGGCATGCCCAAGCGCTTTAGCAAGCTTTACGCCGCTGCCGTCGCTGCCGGTGCCCGGGTAAGATGACCCGCCTGCCGCCAGAATAACGGTATCGGCCGTAAATTTCTGCCCGTCGGCAGTTACAGCGCCGGTTATTTTGCCGAATTCTGCCGTAATGCTTTTTACTTTGCAGTCTGTAAGCAGCCTGCCGCCATAGTTTTTATAAATTTTAACAAGAGTATCAACAACGTCAGCCGCCTTGTCGCTTACAGGAAACACCCTGCCGCCGCGCTCCACCTTGCAGGGCAGCCCGTTGTCCTCCAGAAGCTGCACAATATCCTGATTGGTAAAACGGCGCAGCGCACTGTTTAAAAAGCGACCGTTGCCGGGTATGTTTTTAATAATTTCCTGCAAATCGCAGTTATTGGTAATATTGCAGCGCCCCTTGCCGGTAATAAGTATTTTTTTGCCGGGGCGGCGCATTTTTTCTAAAATTACGGTTTGGGCGCCGCTCTGTGCTGCGGCAATGCCTGCCAAAAGGCCCGCAGCCCCGCCGCCGATAACAAGTACATTAGCCATTAAGCTTTGCCGCCTTTTTTAAAGTTTCTGCCTCGTCCTCGTTAAGTTCGCGCATTTTGCCCTTGCTTAAGCCCTTTAAGCTGAGAGTGCCAAACTTAATGCGTTTAAGATTGCGCACCGGAAAGCCGATATAATCGCACATGCGGCGGATTTGGCGGTTGCGCCCTTCATGTATGGTAATATCAAAATATGTCATATTTCTTTCGTGGTCATATTCCAAAAGCGTTACAACGGCAGGCGCCGTCATACCGTCATCAAGCTTAACGCCAAGGCGCAGCAAATCGAGCTTTTCCTGCGGCACAATGCCCGGCACGCCCACGCGGTAAGTTTTGTTTACCTCGCGGCTCGGGTGCATCAGCCCCTGCGCCAGCGCGCCGTCATTTGTTAAAAGCAAAAGCCCTTCCGTATTGTAGTCAAGCCTGCCAACGGGGAACACGCGCTGCGGCAGATCCTTAACATAATCGGCCACTGTACGCCTGCCCTGCGGGTCGCTCATGGTTGTTACCACTCCGCGCGGCTTGTAAAACAAATAATATGCCTTGCGCTCACGTTTAATGGGCTTACCGTCAACGGTAATAAAGCATTTTTCATCAACCTTGGTGCCGAGCTCTTTAACGACTTTGCCGTTAACCTTCACTCTGCCGCCAAGTATATATTTTTCGGCTTCGCGCCGCGAAGCAACGCCGGCTGCCGCCAGCACTTTCTGCAATCGTTCTTCCATGTATTATACTCCGTCGTTTTGTGTATTGCTGTCTGCATCTTTCAGGCTGTCCAAAAGCGAAATCTGTTCAGGCCCGCTGCTGTCCTCATCCGGCAGAGCAGGCAAATCCTTCAGTGAATTAAGCCCGAAAGTAAGCAAAAATTTATCTGTCGTTGCGTAAAGAATCGGACGTCCGAGCGCTTCCTTGCGCCCTGCCTCGCAGATAAGCCCGTATTCCAGAAGCGTATTTACAACACCGTCCACCTTAACACCGCGGATGGCTTCCATTTCGCCGCGCGTTACCGGCTGCTTAAACGCAACAATGGCCAAAGTTTCCATTGCCGCCGCCGATAATTTTACTTCCTGCACGCGCTCCAGCTGTTTTAAAAGGGCATAATGCTGGGGCTTGGCGCACAGCTGATAGCCGCCCGCCACTTTGCGCAGGCATAAGCCGCGGTTTTCTTCATTGTAACTTTCTTCAAGCATGGTTAAAAGCTCCCACACCTGCGGCTTGTCAAGCTGCATAATACCGGCAATCTGTGCTACCGTAAGCGGCTCGCCTGCCGCAAACAGCAAAGCCTCCAGAGAGCCCTGCAAATATTCATGAAACATTGTTTTCGCCCTCCCGGTGCAGGAATATGTATATCGGCGCAAAAGGCTCCGTCTGCGTTATATTTATAATGTTCAGCTTCAGCAGCTCCAAAAGCGCTAAAAATCCGGCTATTTTTTCACTGCGCGAGCCGGTGCTGCTGAAAACCTCTTTAAATTCAACTCCGTTTAAACGGCGCTTAAGCAGGCTGACAATTTCTGCCATTTTTTCCTGTACGCTGAACTCCTGACGCTCAATAAAAGCCGTGGTTTCGTGCCCGGCAGCCAAAAGCGCCAGCAGGCTTTTAACCAAGTCGCCAGCCTGATACTGCGCAATGCTGCGGTTTATCCTGCCTTCTGCAAGCGGCCTGCGGTAAACGTAACGCTCCGCCGCCGTTTTCATTTCGGTAAGTTTTGCCGCACACGCTTTAATACGCCTGTACTCAATCAGCATCTCCACCAGCATGGTGCGCGGGTCTGCTTCTTCCTCATCTGTTTCGGGAGCAGGCTTCGGCAAAAGCATTCTCGATTTTATCTGCAGAAGCGTTGCCGCCATTACCAGAAACTCGCTGGCAATTTCCATGTCAAATTCCGCCATGGCGGATAAATAAGCAATGTACTGCTCGGTAATTTCCGCTATGGGAATATCGTAAATATCTATTTTATCTCTTTCGATAAGGTGCATTAAAAGGTCCAGCGGGCCTTCAAAATCACTGACTTTTAAAGATAAATCTGCCATAAGGTTAACATCTTACGGCATTCAATAACTGCCGCAGTCCCTTCAATAATTATAAGAATATACCCAATACCTTAAATACAAATGACATATATGCCGCTGCAAAAGGAGCAACAATATAACCGATAAGCCCGCTTGCCACAAGGGCTATAAGAATATAAAAACCGTAACGCCCTACTATAGAATTATACTTATATGCCGCACTGGGAGGTAAAAATTCATTCAAAAGTCGTGAACCATCCATCGGCGGTATGGGCAGCAGGTTAAAAAAAGCAAACCATACGTTGTAAAGCTGCGTCCAGGAAAGAAACTCGCTGACGCCCGGCGTTAAAATGTTAAGTTTGCGCATAAGCAGCATAATAAAAGCCGCCAGAAAACATAAAAACAAATTAGCCGCAGGCCCTGCCAGGGATACTTTTATCATGCCTTCGCGCCTGTTGCGGAAATTATTGGGATTAATGGCAACCGGCTTTGCCCAGCCGAAATGGAACAAGGCCAGCATGATTGCGCCCAAAATATCAAGATGCGCCAGAGGGTTAAAGGTTAAACGCCCAAGATAACGCGGCGTAGGGTCACCCATGGCATCTGCCGTAAGGGCATGGGCATACTCATGTATGGTAATGGCAATTAAAAGTGCCGGTACCGTATAAATCATCGAACTAAAATCAAACATAAAACCCTCCACTAAAACAAACTAAACAATAATATTATTATAACGTATTTTTGTAAAAAAGAAAACGGGACTGTAACAGGCAGCCCCGTTTTTTGCAAATATTTTATTTACCGGTAAAACGCGGTGCGCGTTTTTCTTTAAAAGCGGCTATGCCTTCGCGGCAATCTTCCGTTGCCATGCAGAGAGTCTGGGCCACGGCTTCCGTATCAAGCACATCGTCAAGGCTCATGGCAGTGTTGTTAACATACTTTTTAATAAGCGCCAGTGAAAGCGGAGCCGATTCTGCAAGCCTTGCCGCCATTTTATAAACTTCGCCCGGCAGTTCTTCCGCCGTACATACATGGTTCAGCATGCCGAAGCGTTCTGCCGCAGCGGCGTCAATCAAATCGGCGGTAAACATCAGTTCCTTGGCGCGGTGTACGCCAACTGCTTTCGGCAAAAAGTACAGACCGCCGCAGTCGGGTATCAGGCCAACCTTTGCAAAGCTCTGCGCAAAACGGGCAGTATCAGCGGCATATACCAAATCGCAGGCCAGCATCAAATTAACGCCTGCACCGGCCGCAA
>UMLP01037429.1_pt1 | contig 38206 bp, 29 predicted proteins | sample 1966581 | NCBI WGS metagenome assembly UMLP01 (sample SAMEA4836205, study PRJEB28245) | human gut metagenome | biome: gut microbiome; material: fecal sample | place: Denmark | collected 2008
ACGCCCAACTGTTCATCAAGCAACGCCACGTACGCAATTGCTACAAGGCAGACCCTGCTTACGGTAAGGGAGTAGCTGAAGCTCTAGGAATCAGCTTAGAAGAGGCCTTGAAAGAAGACCGATAAAGTAGTAAGGCTACGATAGAAAGCGATAAAAGAGGGATAACCCCAGTAATCCTATGGATGAACAGGTTATCTCATTCTTTTTTAGTAGGATAAGAGAGGATATGCCATGAGACCCCGATACTGATAAGCCCTAACAAAGCTTTCACCCACCAATAGCCGACTAGCAAAAGGGAAGTAATGATCGTAGATAGCCACATGATAGCGATCGTGATAATCTTGGAACGCAAAGGAATAGCCTTATCTTCCACAAAGCCCTTAATATGCGGCCCGAAATAACGATTGCTCATCACCCGGTTATAAAGCTTCTCCGAGCTACGGACATAAAACCAACAAGTCAGTAACCAAAAAGGAGTGGTCGGGAGCAAAGGGACAAAGATACCGATCGCTCCCAATATGAGAAAAAACGTTCCTAACGTAATGTATATGATACGTCTCGTCCCGTTCATCAGCCAACCGTATATTCCGCGATTTGCTTGAAACCATTCAGGAAGTCCGTTATATTCATCCGTTTCTTTCCGGCAAGTTGCAAGGAACGCAAGCGAAGAAAACCGTCCTTCACGGCCACGTCGATATACGATTTATGATCCGTATGGATAGAGCCGACCGGGAAGTTATGCTCCGCCGGACGTTTCTCTGCCTGGTAAATCTTTAAAGCCAGACGTTTGCCATCCTCAGAGATCAATTCCGTCCAAGCAGCAGGATAAGGAGAAAGCCCACGGACGAAATCATAGATATTCTTCACCGGCTGGTTCCAGTCGATATGACAGGTATCCTTGAATATCTTCGGGGCCGGACGCAACTCGGCGGCATCCTTATAGAATTCCTCTTGGGGAATAGCGTCTGTTTTTCCATCCAACAGTAAGTCCACGGTCTCGGTAACCAACCCCGCCCCCATCACCATCAAGGCATCGTGAACGGTTTCTACATCGTCGGTATCAGCGATCGGCAGATGTCTCTGACGGATGATCTTACCCGTATCGATCTCATGCGTAAGAAAGAAAGTAGTCACGCCGGTCTCCGTATCACCATTGATAACCGCCCAGTTGATCGGAGCGGCACCCCGGTATTGCGGAAGCAAGGAGGCATGCAGATTAAAAGTTCCCAGACGGGGCATATTCCAGACCACCTCCGGCAGCATACGAAACGCCACCACGATCTGCAAATCCGCCCGCAAGGCACGCAGTTCCTCCAAAAACGCCTCATCCTTCAACTTCTCTGGCTGTAAGACCGGAAGACCCACCGATACGGCATATTGCTTCACGGCACTCGGTTGAAGCACGCTACCATGACGGCCCATCGGCTTATCCGGCATCGTAATGACACCTACCACATTATATCCACCTTCTACCAAGGCACGCAGGCTCTCCACGGCAAAATCGGGAGTGCCCATATATACGATTCGTAAATCCTCTTTCTTCATGTACAATAAATTGGATCTGTTTTTAACAAGTTAGTCCCCGGAAAAGTTATCGACCAATACCTCCCGATAGGAATTAAATATCTTCGATTTCGACATAAAGCCGATATAATGGCCATTCTCATCGACCACCGGAAGATTCCACGCTTTCGTATCGTCAAACGTCTGCATGATCTGATCCATCGGCGTGTTGATTACGATCTTGGCCGGGGCGGAAACCATGAACTTCGATACATGGAAACGATTATACAACTCCGGACGGAACATGATATTCCGGATATTATCCAGCAAGACGATACCCAGCAACACGCCCCGCTCGTCCACAACAGGGAAGGTGTTACGCCCGCTTCGGGAAATAACCTTTACCATATCGCCCAACGTCATCTCCGGAGACACCATCTGGAAATCTTTCTCGATCACGCTATCCGCCCGTAGCAAGGTAAGCACCGCCCTATCCTTATGGTGCGTCAGCAACTCGCCTTTCTGCGCCAAACGCATGGAGTAGATGCTATGAGGCTCGAACATAAGGATCGTGATATAGGAACTGATCGAGACGATCATCAAGGGGAGGAACAAATCATACCCACCCGTCAGCTCGGCAATCAAGAAAACCCCGGTCAAAGGAGCGTGCATCACCCCGGACATAATGCCCGCCATACCCAGCAAAGCGAAATTCTTCTCTGAGATATACATCGTGAACGGGAAATAATTAGACGTATGCGCAAAGATAAAACCGGCGATACAGCCCAGATACAAACTAGGAGCGAAGATACCACCGCAACCCCCTCCGGCATTCGTGGCGCTGGAAGCGAATACCTTCGTAAGCAAGATCAAGGTCAAGAAGATCAAGACCCCGAAATACGTATCGTTCAGATCGTAAAACAAACTCTTGTCCATGATATGCGAGAACTGCCCGTTCAGCAACGAGCCGATCGTATCATAGCCCTCACCATATAGTGGGGGGAACAGGAATATCAAGATACTCAGCATCACGCCGCCCAACATGAACTTCTTCCAATACGTACCCAACTTCCGGTACATCCCTTCCACCTTGTTCATCACACGGGTAAAATAAAGGGATACCAATCCGCAAAAAACACCCAGCAAGAGCACGTAAGGAATACGCTCGATCTCGAATGCCTCGGTCTGAGAGAACTTAAACATGGCCTCGGTGCCGGTAAAGATATAAGACATCGTAGCCGCCGTCACCGACGAGATCAGCAAAGGAAGCACGGAAGTCATCGTAAGGTCCAGCATCAATACCTCAATCACGAACACCAACCCGGCGATAGGCGCCTTGAAGATACCGGCGATCGCTCCGGCGGCACCACATCCCACGAGCAACATCAACGTCTTCTGCTCCATCCTGAACACCCGTCCCAGATTAGAACCGATAGCCGCCCCTGTCAATACGATAGGAGCCTCCGCCCCGACCGATCCACCAAAGCCGATCGTCACGGAACTGGCTACGATAGACGTCCATGTATTATGCGGCTTGATACGGCTCTTTCGTTGCGAGATGGCATACAAGATCTTCGTCACCCCATGGCCGATATCGTCACGCACGATATATTTCACGAACAAGCCGGCCAACAAGATACCGATCACCGGATAAAGCAAATAGAGATAGTTCACGCCGTCAGCACTGAAATTACCCGTCAATACATGTTGTATGAAATGGATCAATTGTTTCAATATGATAGCGGCCGCAGCTGTGCAAATTCCCACGATAAAGCTGATAATAAGGATAAAATGCTTCTCCTTGATGCGCTTTTCCCGCCATAACAACAATTTATAGAATAACCCTTCGTTAGCCATTTTAAATACCTTTACCTGTAAACACTGTTTTAACTGTATAAATGAGAATCGTTATGTCCAGAATCAAGGACATATTCTCATAGTATAATATATCATATTCCAAGCGCTCGATCATCTCATCCACGCTGCCGGCATATCCATATTTCACCATACCCAACGAGGTGATTCCCGGACGTACATTATGCAGCAGATAGTAGAAGGGGGCTTTCCTCACGATCCGCTCGATGAAATATTTACGTTCCGGACGGGGGCCAACTAGCGACATATCCCCTTTCAGCACGTTCCAGAACTGCGGTAACTCGTCCAAGCGGTATTTCCGCATCACCCGTCCGAAGGGAGTGATACGGGAATCGTCCTCGGAAGAGAGCAACGGGCCTTCCTCCTCGGCGTTCGTGTACATCGTACGGAACTTATAGATCATGAAAGGCTCGCCCATGTATCCGATCCGTTCCTGACTGAAAAACACCGGGCCGGGGGAATCCCGCTTCACCCGCCAAGCGATATACAGGAACAAGGGAGATAAGAGCACCAAGAAAATCAGAGATAACGTCTTATCCATAAAGAGCTTTACATTCTGCTCGATGGGCAAGAAGTTGTTATCCGTCACGTCCACCAGCGGAACGCCCTTTATCGCCTTGATCTTTACTTGCGATAATGAACTGGATTTATCCGCCAATATCTTGATCGGCCGTTTATAACAATATAACGAATACAGGATATCCATCAAACGGTTATTATCCACCGTCTCCAAGGCGACAACCAGCTCATCCACCTTTTTCTCCTCTACGATCACCGGCAAAGATTCTAGCCTACCGATCACACGATCTCCGGCGACCCCGCCCTTTTTCTCCGTACCATCGGAGACAAAACCGACGATATTATAACCCAAACCATACAGGTCGTCGGCAATACACGCCGCCTTCTTCCCCGCCCCAATCATCAATACATTCAACGCCCATTCCCTGCACTTTATCTTCCGTAACCCGGCCTGCGTAATCAATAACCGGGGAATATACGTCAAGACAAACTGCAATCCCCATAAAGAGAAAAACATATCATAATACACGTGATAAGAACGGGGCAAGTCATTCAGCACTAAGGCAAAAAACAAGATCACGACACCGATCGACACGCTCCCAAGGGTAGAGAACAACTCAGTAAGCCTCGACTTACCGAACGGTTTATTATAATAACCGGAAAACCAATATAATACGAACCAGAAAAACGGGATCAATAGCTGCCCCTTCAATGAGGGGATATGCAGCAAAAAGGCCCCGACGGTATCAAACCCTTCATACACCGCCACCTCCTCATAGCGTATCAGGTTAAATAATAACCAGACTACCGACGACGCTATAAAATCCGAGACAATATATTTTCCGGCTTGTACGCTTTTCTTCATCCTTATCTAATTACCTGCACAAGCCCACCGGCTCCTAACTTGATAATGCCGGACGGAGCGGCCTTGCTCATATCGTCCTGACGATAACTCACGATATAATCCACACCCTCCTTGATCACCTCCGATACCTCGCTGAAATTAGCGGGAGAAGGCTCGCCGCTTACGTTGGCGGAAGTAGAGACCAAAGGTTTACGGAAGCGCTCGCACAATTTCTTGGAGAACTCCTCGTTCGTGATACGGATACCCACGCTACCATCGGCTCCCAATAGATTTGTCGCCAAGTTCTTGGCACTTGAGTAAATGATGGTCAACGGCTTATCAGACACGCTAATCAAATCCCAAGCGATATCGGGAACATCCGACACGTACCTATCCAATTTAGCCTCGCTGTCCATCAAGACCAACATAGCCTTATTGTCTGTCCTTCGCTTTAGCTCGTACACTCTTTGTACGGCTTTTTCATTGGTAGCGTCGCAACCAATTCCCCAGATAGTGTCTGTAGGATAAAGTATTATGCCGCCTGCGGCCATTACTTCGCAAGCTTTTTTAATATCTTCCGTCATTGTATTTTATAATATTTAGGCAAATGTACGAATCATTCTCCTACTTCAAAAAAATAATAACAAAAAAACTATTTTCTTTAAGCCATACCGGATATACCATATTTAATTTCTAACTTTACGGGTTGAAATATATTGCGGAAATCTCGCCTTTGTCATACGGTAGATTAAGGATGACAAGGTATCCGTAGTATCAGGCAAGCAAAAAAGAAAAAAACAATATATAATGATTAACAAATGGAACTTTCAAACCCCATCAGAAGAAGAGTTACATAAGAGAGACCAATTGGTGGCTGAATTAGGATTCAGCCCGGTGATCTGTCTCTTGCTCGTTCAACGAGGTATCACTTCGATCGAAGAGGCGAAGAAATTCTTTAAACCCAGCTTGAACGATTTGCACGACCCGTTCCTTATGCCGGATATGGATAAGGCGGTGAGGCGCTTGAACAAAGCCTTGGGGAATAAAGAAAAGATTTTGATCTACGGCGATTACGACGTGGATGGAACGACAGCGGTATCGCTCGTCTTCAAGTATTTAAGACCTTACTCGTCTACCTTGGATTTCTATATCCCGGACCGGTACGACGAGGGGTACGGTATCTCTTACAAGGGTATCGATTATGCCGCCGAGAACGGCGTGTCGCTGGTTATCTCGCTGGATTGCGGTATCAAAGCGATCGAGAAGATCGAGTACGCCAAGGAGAAAGGCATCGACTTTATTATTTGCGACCACCATATGCCGGACGCCACTTTGCCGGACGCTGTCGCCGTATTGGATGCCAAGCGCTCGGATTCTATCTATCCGTATGAGCACTTATCGGGTTGCGGAGTAGGATTCAAGTTCATGCAGGCGTTCGCCAAGAGCAATAATTTCCCGTTCTCGGATCTGGAGAAGTTGTTGGAGCTGACGGCGGTCAGTATCGCCTCGGATATCGTCCCGATTACGGGAGAGAACCGCATCCTCGCCTATTACGGGCTGAAGCAATTGAACAGCAACCCCAGCCTCGGGCTGAAAGGGATTATCGATATCTGCGGATTGACCGGAAAGGAGATCACGATCAGTGATATCGTCTTCAAGATCGGTCCCCGTATCAACGCTTCCGGCCGTATGATGAACGGGAAGGAGGCGGTGGAACTGCTACTGTCCAAGGATAGCGCCAGTGCCCGGGAGAAGAGCGAGAGCATCAACCAATATAATGAGGAACGCCGGGAATTGGACAAGAAGATCACCGACGAGGCTAACGCTGTCATCGACGAAGTAGAGAACATGGATGACCGGAAGGCGATCGTGGTGTATAACCCGGGATGGCACAAAGGCGTGATCGGTATCGTAGCGTCCCGTTTGACCGAGAAGTATTACCGTCCGGCGGTCGTTCTTACCAAATCGTCCGAGTTGATCACCGGATCGGCACGTTCCGTAACAGGCTTCGATATTTACAAGGCGATAGAGAGTTGCCGGGATTTATTGGAGAATTTCGGGGGACATACCTACGCCGCCGGGCTTTCCCTTCGGGAGGAGAACCTAGAGGCATTCACCGAGCGTTTCTTGAAGATCGCATCCGAGGAGATCATACCGGAGCAGATGATCCCGCAGATCGATATCGACGCTATCTTGGATTTGAAAGAGATCAACCAGAAGTTCGTGAACGACCTAAAGAAGATGAGTCCGTTCGGGCCGGACAACCAAAAGCCCGTATTCTGTTCGCTTGGCGTAAAGGACTACGGCACCAGTAAGCTCGTGGGTAAGGAACTGGAGCATCTCAAGCTGGAATTGATCGACGGAAACTCAAGCACCCCCATGCACGCCATCGCTTTCGGCATGCACAGGTACAACGACCATATCAAGGGTATGAAGCCTTTCAACATCTGTTACACGGTGGAGGAGAACACCTACAACGGCAACACCTCTATCCAGCTGATGATCAAAGACATCAAACCCGACGATATATGAGGAGGACAGGTGGACGTCTACCATAAGATATTAGAGAAGTATTGGGGATACCCTGCTTTTCGCCCCTTGCAGGAGGATATTATCCATTCCGTCTGTGCCGGAAAAGATACGCTTGGGCTGATGCCTACGGGTGGTGGTAAATCCATCACCTTTCAGGTGCCGGCATTGGCGATGGAGGGGATTTGCATCGTCGTCACTCCCTTGATCGCCTTGATGAAAGACCAAGTGGAGAACTTACGCCGGGTCGGCATCAAGGCTACGGCCGTTTATTCGGGCATGAGCCGGCAAGAGATCATCACGCAACTGGAGAATTGCATCTTCGGGGGGTATAAGTTCTTATATGTCTCCCCGGAGCGGCTTAGTACGGATATTTTCCGGGTCAAGATGGAGGCCATGCAGGTTTGTCTGCTGGTAATCGACGAGAGTCACTGTATCTCGCAATGGGGATATGATTTCCGTCCTTCTTACCTCAATATCGCTGAGATCCGGGACTTATTGCCGGATGTTCCGGTATTAGCCTTGACCGCCACGGCTACCCCGGAAGTGGTGAATGACATACAAGAGCGTCTGCGGTTCAAGGAGAAGAACGTATTTCAAAAGAGCTTCGCCCGCAAAAATCTGGCTTATATTGTCCGGAAGACGGAGGATAAGTTAAATACACTCGTTTATATATTGGGAAAAGTTCCGGGTACGGCCATCGTATATGTCCGCAACCGGAAACGCACCAAGGAGATCGCCCTCATGCTGCAACAGGCGGGTATCTCCGCCGATTTCTTCCATGCCGGGTTAAACCGTGACGAGAAAGAACTGCGTCAGGCCCGTTGGAAAAACAACGAGTGCCGGGTAATCGTATCGACCAACGCTTTTGGTATGGGTATCGATAAGCCGGACGTGCGATTGGTCGTGCATATGGATATGCCGGGATCGTTGGAGGAATATTATCAAGAGGCCGGACGCGGGGGGCGTGATGAGAAGAAAGCCTTCGCCGTGGCTCTTTGTTCCTCCACGGATAGCGCCAAGCTAAAGAAACGGCTGGCGGATGAGTTTCCGGACAAGGAGTTTATCTATCGGGTCTATGAGGCGTTGGGTAATTATTACCAGATCGCCGTAGGGTACGGGCTAGATACGGTACACGATTTCTCATTGACGGATTTCTGTTCCGCTTATAAGTTCTCTTTATTGCAAGCGCATCATGCCTTGAAGATCCTTGGGCTATCGGACTATATCGAATATACGGAGGAGGTAGACAACGCTTCCCGCCTGATGTTCACAGCTACCCGTGACGAGCTTTACAGGTATTTAAGTGAGAACAAGCGAACGGATGAGGTGATTCAGACAATCTTGCGTTCTTACACCGGGTTATTCGCAGATTATGTTTATATAGATGAGAGCGTAATCGCCACCCGTGCGAGAGTGACACCTCACGAGGTGTATGAGACCTTGGTAGGTTTATCCAGATACCGGATCGTAAACTACATCCCGCATAAGAAAACCCCGTTGATTATCTATACCCAGACCCGGGAGGAACAGCGGTACCTTTCCATACCCCGCTCAGCGTATGAGGAACGCAAGGAGCGTTTCGGGAAACGGATCGAGAAGGTGCTGGAATATATCAACGAGGAGCGGGTATGCCGTAGCCGCATGCTCCTATCCTATTTCGGCGAGGAAGATTCCGCCCCTTGTGGCTGTTGCGACGTATGCCTATCGAAGCATGAATCACAGCTTATGAATTGGGAATTCAACGCTATCCGGGAAAGTCTCATAAAGATATTGGCCGGGGAATCCCCTATCCCCGTGAAAGAACTTATTGAGAAATTACCTTTCCCTCAAGAGAAAATCCTCACGGCCATCCGCTTTCTGGCGGATCAAGATCCTCAATTCACATTAAGCGACGGCTATCTATCGCACGAGGATTCAGCAAAATAGCACGATGCCCATCGTAAGCTCCTTAGAATGCCCATTGTTAGCTTGCTAGAATGCCCATCATAAGGAGCTTACAATGGGCATTCTAATAAACCATGTATCACCGCTTATAATTACTCCGATTAGATACTTGTTTTTCCGTCGGGAAATCAGCGGGAACCTTTTGGGTTACCTTGCCGGTAGCGGCCCATTCCGCACCTCTTAACAAGGTAATCTGGAAGCCGGCGCATTGCATAGCCGGACAATTCTCTACCGTTTCCCCCGCGTGCCCTAACATCGTATGAAATATACGGGCATTCCCATAATCAACCGTAAAGATCAACGGCTCCTCACGGCCGGAACCTCCGGTCTCCTTATCCGAATAAGCCGTATACAAGCAATCCTTTATATTTCCCGGGCCACGCATACGATCATATAACTCATCCTGCGCATGTTTCCATTTATTCGGCAGCCCCTTCATGATCGGATGCTCATGGTTCCGGGCATTCAGCACATACTCATGCTGCTTGCCATGAGAGCCACCCACGCCCGCCGAGCTATCCTTTATCAACTTACCATCGCTCCAATATACATAGGGTCCCGCTTTCTCATCCCGGTTCTCCCAACCGCCCAAGGCACAAATCTTATTGTATTCCGGCCAGTTCACGAAGGCGTTATCAGCGGCATGATAGATCACGACACCTCCACCCCCTTGCACATACTCCAAGAAACGGCGGTTCGTCTCCTCCGGCCAAGCATCCCCATTATAATCCAGCACCACCAGCTCGTAAGGACTGAAATCCAAGACAAAGCCGGACATATCCTTCCCCGCCTCCGGAGAGACCGCAAAATCCACGGAGAAGCGTCCCGAGTTCTCCAATATCTGTTTAAGCACCACATGGCTCACCTGCCAATTATGGTTATTCTGCCCTGTTATTAATAACGTCTTGATCGGCTTACGGGCCGACATGCCACATACAACCAATAAAGCGGCCAAAAGGAAAACGATCTTCCTACAAAATACATGTCTCATGATATGAATAAGATTTAAGTAAACTATAAATTATCCGTCTTTATTTATCATAACAAAGGGAAGCGGCACCGAATAGCCCCGGATTCTCCAGTTTAGAGAAACGTATCTTCAAGTTCTTGATAGAGTTCGGATAAGCGAAATCCTTCAAATCCTCATACATGCTCTCCTCAAACAACTCATGGGCGGCGGTCACCGAGCCTCCGAAGACGATCATCTCCGGATCTACCGTCAATACCACGATCTTGATAGCGGCGGCCACATGTACGCCCAACTGCCGGTAAGCCTCCAGCGCCTGCTCGTCCTTCCGCATCGCACGGGTGTACATCTCCTTCCCATCCACGCCCCATACGTTCATGAAATAGGAACCGCTACAGAAATATTCCAAGATCTGTCCTTGGTAGGGAATCATGCCAAATTCTCCCGAGCCACAATTAGCGTCGGCCAACAGCTTGCCATTCTGGATAATTCCACCCCCCAAACCCGTACCCAAGGTGAGGCCCACGAAGTTATCAACCGTCTTTCCTTCGCCAAAGATACGCTCACCCAGAGCGAAGCAATTCGCGTCGTTATCCACATAAACCGGCACGGAGAAGCAAGCCTCCAAGATCTCCTTCAAATGTACCTCCTCCCAATGCGGGATATTCACCACGTTATATACGATCCCCTTCTCACGATCCACCACGCTCGGCACACCGATACCGATAGCTACCACACTCTCGTCCCACACGGAACGGATCACCTCTATCAAAGCCTCCAATGTCTCCTCGCAATCCGCGGCGTCCTTGGGAGTCGGGGCGCTCCCCTGAGCCACTAATCGATCCCCTACGATACGGCCGGCACGCATATTCGTCCCCCCTAAATCCACTCCGATATAAGCGTTTTTCTTCTCTACACTCATTCTTTCCACGATATTAAATTAGATTATACTCCCACAAAGCTAACAAAAAAGGCAATGTTACGAATAACATCACCTTTTAAACTGATAAATTTAATACATCTATGCTTTTTATTTTCCCCGGCGTCAACTTCATCCAGCACGTATACCGACATCGCCTCACGCCTACGCTCGCATAGGCCAACGTCGATATACGTGTGAGGCAATGCCGATATACGTGTAAGACGGCACCATTATAACTACCGCATCAAGCGAAGAACAAGATCAATAATTGCGCCGTAAGTACCCTCAAGAACATGGTCAAGGGGTATACCGTAGCGTAACCTACGGAAGGAGCGTCGTTTCCAGCCGTAGCGTTCGAGTAAGCCAAAGCGGGCGGATCCGTCGTACTACCGGCGATCAAGCCCATTAAGGTGAAATAATTGATCTTATAGAAATAACGGCCTACACAACCGATGATCAGCAAAGGAATCGTTGTGATAATGAAACCGTAACCGATCCAAGCGAATCCACCATTGTTCACGATCGTATCCACAAAACCATCGCCGGCACTGATACCCACACAAGCGAGGAAGAGGGTGATACCGATCTCACGCAACATCAAGTTAGCGCTCTGGGTCGTATAGGTAACCAGCTTATAACGGTAACCAAAACGGCTAATCAAGATCGCCACGATCAACGGACCTCCCGCCAAACCTAACTTAACCGGTTGCGGAATGCCCGGGAACGTGATAGGAATACTCCCCAAGACAATACCGAGGGCAATGCCGATAAAGATCGTGATCAAGTTCGGCTCGTTCAAGCGTTTCAAGGAGTTACCCAATACCTTTTCTACATTCGAGACAGCCGTCTCGGTACCCACCACATTCACACGGTCGCCCACCTGCAACGTCAGACCCGGCGTAGCTACCAAGTCCACGCCCGCACGGTTGATACGGGTGATATTGATACCATATAATTTACGCAGTTTCAACTGTCCCAGCTTCTTGCCATTCAACTCCGGTTTCGTGATCAAGATACGGCGGTTGATAAACTGGCTCTCCATACGAATCCATTGCTTGCGCTCCATATCGATCTCCTCGCCAATGAATGTCTTTACGGACTCGGCATCTTGATCGGTCGTGATCACGAAAATCTTATCATCCTCATTCAAGATCGTACCGGCGGAAGCGATCTCGATCTGCTTGTTATCATTACGCCATACACGGGAAATCACGAAATCCAGATGATCCATCAAACCGGATAACTCCCCTACCGTCTTACCGAAAACCGCCGGGTTCTTTACGACCAGCGAGATCGGTTTCGCCTCATTCGTATGCGAGGCATCCTCCTTATTCAAATCGTCATTCTCCTTATCGAAATTCACACGGAATACGTAACGTACGAAAATGATCGAAAGAATAATACCGATCACGCCCAGCGGATAAGCCACGGCGTAACCCAAGGCGATCGTATTATCTGAAACCCCGTACATATCGGAATAAGCCTGCTGAGCCGCACCTAATCCGGGGGTATTCGTCACCGCCCCCGATAAAATACCCACCATCGTAGGCATCGGAATACCTGTCACGAAATGCAATACCAAAGCCGTAGCCACGCCAAGGAAGACAATTCCACAGGCTAGCATATTCAACGTGATTCCCCCCTGCCTAAAAGACGAGAAGAAACCCGGCCCGACTTGCATACCTACCGAATAAACAAATAAGATCAATCCAAATTCCTTAAAGAAATGAATCACATTGTGGTTAACCGTAAACCCAAAATGCCCTAAAATAATACCTACAAACAACACCAAGGTAATCCCAAGCGAAATCCCAAACACCTTTATCTTTCCCAACTGAATGCCGGCGGCAATCACGAAAGATAGTAAAAGGATAGAATGCCCGATACCTTCTCCCCATAATAAGTCGTTTATCCAATCCATGCTAAAATCTTTAAAAATCTTATTACCTATTAATAAAGACGCGAAGTTAGGCATTTACTTTGTGTTTTACAACATAACACCTATATTTACCTTTTAAATTAAAATCTCATGAAAAAGATATATTACATTTTATCAGCATTGTTCCTTTGCGTGGTAGCCACCTCGGCGCAAGAAGCTGGAAAAACGGTAGTTATTAAAACCAATGTAGGTACTATGAAGGCCATCCTGTACGATGATGTGCCTAATCACACCCGTACTTTCATCGAACGGGCAAAACGGGGGGATTTCAACGGGACCTTATTCACCCGTGTCCTGCCGGAGTTTATGATCCAAGGAGGAGCCCCGGATTCCAAGAACGCTCCCGCCGGTGCTAAATGCGGCTTTGGAGATCCTTCCGCCGAGATACCGCCCGAGATCAACGAGAAATATTTCCATAAGAAAGGAGCCTTGGCCGCTCCCCGCCAACCGGACGATGTCAACCCGCAAAAGAAATCGGATATGTCGCAATTCTTTATCGTGCAGGGGAAGGTCTATAGGGAAACCGAACTGGATACGTTAGAGCGTACCGCCAACTATCCGGCCCGGCAAAAGGCCCTGAAGGAGTTTTATGCGCCGGTACGTGCGGAGCTGAATATGATAAAGATGAGTAACAAACGGGAGTACCAGAAGCGATTGAGAGCGATCAACGCCCAGATAGACTCCGTTATTCAAGCGACTCCCGGGCATTTGCTATTTACGGACGAGCAACGGAAGGCTTATACCACCGTAGGCGGTTGCCATCATCTGGACGGCACCTATACGATCTTCGGGGAGCTGACGGAGGGATTCGACGTTTTGGATCAGATCGCCACCCAGCCGAAAGACCAGAATGACCGTCCGAAGAAAGACATCCGCATCCAAAGTATAACGATCGAATAATTCACCACTCCTATGTTAAAGAGAGATTTCATCATGGTACAGATCGAGGAACTGGGCAAAGTGATCGCCCAGATCATCTTCAATCGTAATTCCAACGATGGGGCACGCAAGAACCCCGAGTTAATCCAATCCGTCTACACATTCTTAAAACTGGATAACGATTTCTTGCTGAACACGCCTATCGACGGTATCCGCACTTATCTGGACGGTGATGATTCGTGCGGCCTCCAACGCATGGAGCTGGCGAGCAAGACCTTGCTGGAAGAAAGTTTCCTTTTGCCGGAGGCGCAAGGTAAAAAACTCCGGGCAAGAGCGAAAGAGCTATTGGAATATATCCAACGCAACGACACTACGTTCTCGTTGGAACGAGTGGCGTTGCTGGAAGAGATAAATAACTATTGAATAGATTGCGGATCGGTGGTAGGGCCTTCCACGACTAGAAGGTCATTCTCATTGATTCGCATTTTATCGATGAATACGACCCGCTCATCCCCTGTCTTCTGGGTACGCCCGTGGTAAACGCAATACATTTGTTTTCCGTCCTTCGACCAAGTAACGCTATTATGTCCGGTACCCGTGACGATACCGCCTTTTTCCACGTTCTTCTCCAGCACCGGATTATTAGATGCCTTCTCAAACGGTCCTAACGGATGTTCGGACACGGCATATCCCACCGCATAATTTGCCCCGCCAAAATAATTAGCGGAATACATCATATAATACAAGCCGTTGTGACGTAGCATGAAAGAGCCTTCCGTCCAACGACGTCCGACCTCCCCTTTGGTAACCGAGCGACTTTCCCACTCACTTTGCGCATCATCCAATTTTACGGGTGGACGCAGCAGAAGTACGGGTTCCCCAATTACGTGCGTAAGATCCGGAGCGACCTCCACCCCGTAAATCCAGCTTTCCTCAACGGAGTCGAACATGCCTTTCTTCTTTGCCTCATCGGCGATCTCGCTTTCTACCGGATGCTTATAGCAACAACGGGAATAATAGAGATAGGTACGGCCATCCTCATCCTCGATCAAGTTTCCGTCGATTACAGGATATCCCGGATCAAACAAAGGAGCATCGGCCAATTCCTTAAATGGTCCGGTCGGCTTATCCGACACAGCTACGCCGATACGGAAATTTTCCTCCTCGTTGGTCGGATTCTTCCGCCAATCCGCACTGAAGAACATATAGAACTTCCCGTCACGCTCGTACACTTCCGGCGCCCAGAAATTAGCGATTGCCCAAGAATCGGGCGTATTGCCCCGATAAACCTGCCCTTCCGACTTCCAATGGATCAAATCATCGGAAGAATAGGCGCAAAAACCGTCTACAGCCCCGGCACCGGTACCATACATATAATAACGTCCGTCCGAGGCCAACAATACGTATGGATCGCCAAACTGGACCGACAAAGGATTACTGTACGTTAATTCCGGCTCTTCCGCAGCAGACTTCTTTCCCGTACAACCCGCATTCAAACACATAAGAACTCCCAGACAAAGGGATATTCCTATTTTCATACCACTTTTCATTTTTCTTATTTATTGGATTCTAAATTATACACTCCTTCCGCACAACGTTCCCCGTCGATGGCAGCGGATACGATTCCTCCCGCATACCCCGCTCCCTCACCGCAAGGGAAAAGACCTTTTACCGTGACGTGTTGATAGGTATCCCGATCACGGACGATACGAACCGGAGCGGATGTACGGGTCTCTACGCCGATCATGGTTGCCTCGTTGGTCAAGAAGCCTCTAGAGACCTTACCGAAATAACGGAAACCTTCCCGCAGGCGACTGGTCACGAATTCCGGCATCCAAAAATGCAACGGAGAGGCCAGCAGACCCGGCGTATACGAGGAAACCGGTAAATCGAAAGAGTTCTTCTTCCGCATGAAATCATCCATGCGCTGGGCGGGAGCCGTTTGCTTCATGCCTCCATTCAACCAACAGACCTCTTCCAGACGTTCCTGAAAGGCCATCAACGCTAATGGGGAGTCCGCATCCACCTTCTCGCCATTCCGAAGATAAAGCTCCTCCTGCCCTACCAGTTCGGAATAATCTTCCGGACGGATCTCTACCACCATCCCTGAGTTAGACCAGCGGGAACCCCGGTTAGAAGGCGACATTCCATTTACCACGACCTGCTTAGGTCCGCTCGCCGCAGGAACTACGAAACCTCCCGGACACATACAGAAGGAATAGACGCCCCGGTTATTCGCTTGCGTCACAAAACTATACTCTGCCGCAGGAAGATATTTCCCACGACCTTCTTTCCGATGATACTGGATTTGGTCGATCAATTCCTGAGGATGTTCCAGACGAACACCGACTGCGATCCCTTTCGCCTCGATCTGGATCTGGCGTTCGTATAAATAGTTATAGACATCACGGGCGGAATGGCCGGTAGCTAAGATAACAGGCCCGTAAAAGCTCTTTCCCGTATTCGTCTCGATGCCGATCACCTCGTTCTCTTTCATGATAAAAGCATCCATACGGGTCTCGAAATGTACCTCACCTCCGCATCGCTTGATTTGCTCCCGGATATTCTCGATCACACGGGGGAGCTTATCGGTTCCGATATGCGGATGGGCATCCGCCAAGATAGAGGGACTTGCCCCAAACTGGCAAAAGATATTCAGTATCTTATCTACCGAGCCTCTTTTCTTGCTACGGGTATACAGCTTTCCATCAGAATAAGCGCCGGCACCGCCCTCACCAAAACTATAATTTGATTCTCCGTTCACCTTATGCTCACGACTGATCAAGGCGATATCTTTCTTGCGTTCCCGCACGTCCTTACCTCGCTCGACGATGATGGGGCGCAAACCTAACTCTATCAAGCGCAAGGCGGCGAACAGACCTCCCGGACCGGCTCCTACGACGATCACAGGTTTCCCTGCCGAGACATCTTTATACTCTATCAATTGATATTCCGGCTCGCTAGGCATCTCGTTCATGAAAACACGCAGTTTCACGTTGACAAATATCGTTCGCTGGCGTGCGTCTATCGAACGTTTCAATACACGTACGGCCCGGATATTTTTCGGAGCCTCACCCGTCTCACGGGCTACTACTTGCCTTAGCGATTGCTCATTAACAGCCTCTTCCGGCAATATCCTGAGTTGTAATTCTTTTATCATTGTTTATTATATATTAACCGAATAGTTGCCGAAAGGCTTCCTCCACTTTCTTTACCTGTACGATTTGAATCTTGCTCTTCGCCGTATCGAAACCTTTTAGATTATTATGCGGAATGATAATCCGGGAGAAACCCAGCTTCTCCGCCTCCAAGATACGTTGCTCAATACGGTTGACCGGACGGATCTCTCCGGACAAGCCCACCTCGCCAGCCATACAAACACCCGGCTCGATGCTGATATCCAAGCTAGAGGAAAGGATGGAGCTGATTACCGCCAAATCGATAGCCGGATCATTCACTTTCAAACCTCCGGCGATATTCAGGAAAACATCTTTCTGGATCAACTTAAAACCCGCCCTTTTCTCCAATACCGCCAATAACATATTCATTCGGCGTAAATCGAATCCGGTGGCGCTACGTTGCGGCGTACCGTAAACCGCCGAGCTGACCAAGGCTTGCGTCTCGATCAAGAAAGGACGTACCCCCTCGATAGCGGCGGCGATGGCGACACCGCTCAGTCCCTCATGATTCTGGGTTAATAATAACTCGGATGGATTGCTGACCTCACGAAGCCCGTTCTGGCGCATCTCGTAAATCCCTAGTTCCGCCGTACTGCCAAAACGGTTCTTGATGCTCCGCAGGATACGATACATATAATGCTGATCGCCCTCAAACTGCAACACCGTATCCACGATATGCTCCAATACCTTCGGACCGGCGATACTGCCTTCCTTATTGATATGGCCGATCAATAAGACCGGGACACCGCTTTCCTTGGCGTATTTCAAGATAGCGGCACTACACTCACGTACTTGGGAAACACTGCCGGGGGAAGATTCCACGATTTCCGTAAAGATGGTTTGTATGGAATCTATGATCATCAAGTCCGGCTGGATATTGGCCGCTTGCGTAAAAATCTGTTCCAGATGTGTCTCGCATAGGATGAAACAGTTCGGATTATCATGCGATAATCGGTCCGCCCGGAGTTTCAACTGGCGACTGCTCTCCTCGCCCGAGACATATAGGGTTTTCAAGCCTGTCAAGCCCAACACTGTTTGCAAGACCAAGGTGGATTTTCCGATTCCCGGCTCTCCCCCGATCAAGACCAAAGAGCCTTTCACCAAGCCTCCGCCGAGGACCCTGTTTAATTCATCATCTTTTAAATCGATACGGGCCTCCTCTTCCGTCGTTATATCACGCAATAACACCGGACGGATCTTATTGCCCTCCATAATACCGGGAACCGGCCGCTTCACGGCAGGCTCCTTTGTTACGATCTCCTCTACATAGGTGTTCCACTCCCCACAATTCGGGCATTTACCCAGCCATTTCGGGGAATCAGCGCCACAGTTAGAGCAGACATATACGGTTTTTGTTTTCGCCATTCTATCTTGAATTTGGCGTAAAGATACAAAAAACTACTTTTCCCCTACCACAACGATCTTCTTTCCGATACCGCAGCCCTTCTTAATTTCCGGACGACCTTTCTCCTTATACAAGAATCCGCGGAACATACCGCCACTGTTATAAGGCATGGCGATATTTCCTAGTTTATCCACGGCGATCAAGCCGCCGTTGCCGGCGTTCGTATTCAATTCCGTATGGATGATATAATCCGCCGCTTTCTCTACGCTTTCCTTAAGGTATTTATAGCGGGCACACACATCGAACGCTACCGCATGACGGATAAAATACTCGCCATGCCCCGTACAGGAGACGGCGCAACTGTTATTATCCGCATACGTTCCCGCCCCGATCACGGGCGAATCACCGATACGCCCCCAACGTTTCTTGAACATACCGCCGGTACTGGTCCCGGCCGTTAAGTTTCCTTGCTTATCCAGAACGACACAGCCTACCGTACCGTTCTTCTTACTTTCTTGCTTTAACTTCTCGATCCACTCCATCGTCTTGGGCGTAGCGAAATACATATTGTCTTCTACCATTTCCAAGCCTTGTTCCTTGGCGAACTCCTCAGCACCGGCTCCGCTCAGCATGACATGCGGAGATTTTGTCTTTACGGCATAGGCGGCATTGATCGGATGCTTCACGTGTTTTAAGCCAGCTACAGCGCCTGCGCTTAAATCCTTGCCTTCCATGATGGAAGCGTCCAACTCAAAAGTTCCCTCCGCCGTACAGGTAGCACCAATTCCGGCGTTAAACAACGGATTTCCCTCGAAGTAATTGATTACGGCCATCACCGCATCCGGCCCCTCGCCTCCCGCAGAAAGGACCTTATCTCCAATCATTAAAGCGGAGTCCAATGCGGCGTAATATTGAGCCGACTTAACCGGATCTTCCTCCAATCCGGCCATCGCCCCCGCACCACCATGTACCACGATTACATACTCCCGGTCTTGCGCAAAAGCAATGGATGACACCATCAAAGCCGTCAAGGCTATCATTTGTTTTAACATGCTATTATATTTAATCATTTATACAATGTTCAAAAATAGAACAAATATCTGAATTATCTTAGAGACATAGACTTATTTCCCGATTTTTATCCGTACATTTACCTCGAACGGTAATCTCTTAAATAATAACATTATGGAAGAATACATCGATTCTATCATAAGAGTGGGAAAGATATTGATCGGAAGCATAATGGTCGTGTTCGTACTCTGGTACATCGTAAAGGATATTGTCAAGGCTTATGGGAAAGATTCGCATGAACCGGATTAAAAAAAGTGCCGTGGCGATATGACCACGGCACTTCTCTTCATTATATCATAGAGAGCTATTTCATTCGTTCGTATACCATACCGGTCCCGGCTGGCTGCCCATGACGAACTCCAATGTCGCCCCGCTCATGATTTGCTCGTGGGTGATATAACTCTTATCATAAGGTTGTCCGTTCAGCTTCACGGATTGGATATAAATATTCTCCGCAGAGACCTCGGGAGCCAAAACCGTAAAGATCTTGCCATTGCCTACATGCATCTTCACCTCCGGGAACAACGGGGAACCGATCTCATATTGGCCGCTGATCGGATCAACCGGATAGAATCCCATGGCGCTGAACACAAACCAAGCGGACATCTGCCCACAGTCCTCATTACCGCAAATACCGTCCGGAGCATTCAGATACAAGTCATGTAATACCTGAGCCACGTATTTCTGGGTCTTCCAAGGCTGGCCGACCTTATTATATAAGTAGATCACATGATGGCTCGGCTCATTTCCATGCGCATATTGACCAATCATACCTGTACTAAAGATAGGCAATTCCTCATCCGATTTGGGGACATAGGTAAACATACTATCCAATTTCTCGGCGAAACGTTCCTTACTTCCTACCAATCCGATCAAACCGTCCAGATCTTGCGGCACGGACCAGAAATATTGCCAACCATTGCTCTCGCAAATATCTTCCGTATAATCATCGGGACTGAAATTAGCGGCAAAGTTTCCTTTCTCATCACGAGGCTGCATAAAGGAAGTAGCCGGATTGTACACATTATGATAATTCTGTGAACGTTTAAAGAATTCGTCAGCGATCTCTTTCTTACCCATCTTCTCGGCCATCTTAGCGATGCAATAATCATCGTAGGCATACTCCAAGGTCTTCGATAAAGACCAGTTCTCCCATTTCTTCGGATCGCTATAAGCCGGTACGTAGCCCAACTTCTTATAATCGCCGATACCCCGATAGTCATCCCGGTTGGCTGTCGCTATACAAGCCTCCAGCGCTTTCTCGGCATTGAAATCACCGATACCTTTCAGATAAGCGTCTACGATAACGGGCACCGCATGATAACCGATCATCATATTCGTTTCCCAGCCATAAAGGTTCCATAAAGGCAAAGCCCCGTTCTGCTCATAGAACTTCAAGAAACCCTTGATCATATCATTCGCCCGTTCCGGCTCCGTATACGTAAACAACGGATGGGAGGCACGGTAGGTATCCCATAAAGAGAAAGTAGAGTAATTCGTCCATCCGTCCGCTTTATGGATTTGCTGATCCGGACCGTAATAAGAACCATCCACGTCGCTATAGATCGTCGGGGCGATCATGGAATGATACAAGGCCGTATAGAATTTCACCATATCGTCCGTATTCCGGCTCTTCACCTCAATCTTGGAAAGCTGTCGGTTCCAATTCGCGCTAGCCTGCGCTTGATAGTAATCGAAATCATCCTTCGGGGCTTCCGCACGCAAATTCTTTCCCGCTCCCTCCATGCTGACACCAGAGATTCCGGTCGTGACAAGGATTTCCTCATCCTTCTTCGTATTGAAATCGAAACGGGCCACATAGGCCGTACCGATCCAACCTTTTTCCTTGGTCACGATAGAAGTCGTATCCATATGACAAGCCACGAAAGGCTTAGAGAAACGGGTCTCGAAATAAACATGCTGCAAGGGAGACCAGCCTTGGGATAGGCGGTATCCACGGATCGTCGTAGAGTCTACCACCTCGATCTTGGAATCCAAGGTAAAGTCCCAATTCATCGCCTTCTTCAAGTTCAAGAATACCGAAGCCTCGGCCTCCGGGAAGGTATACCGCTGGATACCGCAACGCTCAGTAGCCGTAAGCTCCACGTTAATGTTATAATCCTTCAGCAATACCCGGTAATATCCTGCGGAAGCCGCCTCGTCATTATGCGAGAACGTGGAATAGATTCCTAACGGCGCCGGGGCCTCTTTATAAGGACGGGTCACGGGCATAAAAGAGATATCGTATAAATCGCCTGCCCCCGTACCGGAAAGGTGCGTATGGCTAAAGCCGGCGATCGTCGTATCCGGATAGAAATACCCCGAGATGCGATCCCAACCCGGTAAACCGTTATCCGGGCTCAATTGTACCATACCAAAAGGAACTTGGGCTCCCGGGTAGGTATTGCCGGTAAAATCCGTACCGATCATGGGGTTCACATACTGCGAGTAATCCGCCTCCTGTTTCTTTTCAGGCGTGCAGGCCACGAGTGCCAGCAAAGAGACCGCCAATATAGACATGTGCTTCATGTTATGCAATTCGTTTTGAGTTTGAGCAAACATACATAAATTATTTCGAAAGAGAAACAGTTTACGGGGAAAACTTTCTATTTTCATCGGGGTGAAAATCTTTTTTCATTATGATGAGAATCTTTTTTCATCAAGGAGAAAATCTTTTTTCATCAAGACGAGAATTCGGTGGAATCCTTTAACTTTGTACAAAAACTACGATAACATGGAAGATAAAACATCGACACTTCGTTTGATCTATCCCCAATGGCAAGGTGGGATCGTGAATCATTGGATGCCCGACCTTCCTGCGGACGACGCTTCCAGAGGGTATTACCTAGGAGCTCAATTACTCAATATCCTCGCTCCCCCAAGTCCCCAGAAAACCGTGGAAGTACCCATCTCACTAGATATAAACGATAGAGAAACGGATCTAGGGATCAGCGCCCGCAAGGTTATTCTGAAACAAACAAAAGCAGCCCTCGAATTACTGCACGAAAACGCTCCAGAAAAGATTGTCACCTTAGGGGGCGAATGTTCGGTAAGTGTCGTACCCTTCACCTATCTGGCTGCTAAATATCCGGATGATATAGCCATTGTCTGGATAGACGCACATCCGGATATAAACTTGCCGTATGACGAGTATAAGGGATATCATGCGATGGCCCTTACGGCCTGTCTAGGGATGGGTGATGAAGAGATTCTTCAATTATTACCGGGAAAGTTCAAGGTCTCGAATACCTTAATCGTAGGTTTACGCTCGTGGGATGAGGGCATGAAAGAACGGCAGAAGAACTTAGGTATAAAAGGTTTATCACCAGAGGAGGTGGCGAAGGATAGTTCCTCCATCCTCAAGTGGTTAAAAGGGACGGGCGCATCCAAAGTTGTCGTTCACTTCGATATGGACGTAATCGATCCGGCGGATATGATAGCGGGAGTCGGCGTAGAGCCTAACGGGATGAAAATAGACGAGGTCGTACGTGTTATCAACAATATAGCATCCAAGTATGATCTGGTAGGTCTTACGGTAGCCGAGCCGATGCCTCGTATAGCCATCAAGCTAAGGAATATGCTGGACCGGTTACCTTTATTGAAATAATAAAAAAAGACGTAGCCCTTAAACAGAGTTACGTCTTTTTTATATTACATTATTATAACTTTCGGGATTTATTCCTCATTATTATCTTCCTCATTCTCCTCGTCTTCTTCCTTTGGGGCTTTTTTCACGAAGAACGCACTCAACTCATACAAACCGTAGAGCGGTAAGAATACGATACTTAACGTAAACGGATCACTACTTGGAGTGATGAACGCCGCACCAACTAACAAGCCGACAACAGCATGCCGTCTGTATTTATGAAAGAACGAGCGGTTTAGCAGCCCTATCTGAGATAATAGCCAAGATACCAATGGCATCTCAAATACGATTCCCATCACGAATATCAACATCAAGAAGTTATCCATGTAAGAATCAAGGGATACCTGTTCCGTAATGGCGGCACTCAACTCGTAAGTCGCCAAGAAACGTAGTGTCATCGGGAACACCAAGAAATAACCCACTGAGCATCCGATAAAGAACATTATCGTTCCGAACAAGAATACCCAACGTACATTTTTCTTCTCATTTTCGTAAAGAGCCGGACTTACGAACTTCCAGATTTCCCACATCAAATAGGGGAAAGTCAATAATAACGCCAACCAGAAAGAACTTGTCATATGCGTGAAGAACTGGGAAGCCAGCTTGATATTGACAATGTTCACATGGAAAGTATCATTACAAAAGTCCGGGAGAAAAGAAAAATGAGAACTAATCTTACACATTTCCCGATAGACGATGAAATCGGAGCTACACGGGGCCATCACGACATTATCGAACAGCCACGGCATTACCGAGAACCCGGCTATAGCAAAAACAAAGAGCGCTAAAATAGAACGAAATAAAGTCCAACGAAGTTCTTCTAGGTGATCCCAGAATGACATTTCTTCTTGTTGCATCTTCCTTTACTTCTTTTCCGTATCGTCTAATTTGATATCGTCTTCCAAACCTTTTACACCGTCCTTGAAATTCTTCACACCCTTACCGATACCTTTCATCAGCTCAGGAATTTTCTTTCCACCGAAAAGTAACAACACAACAATGGCGATGATCACGATCTCGCCAGTACCTAAGTTTCCTAAAAATAGTAATTCATTCATGATATTATAATATTAGTCATTAATATTCTCGTTTCTATGGGGGCAAAGATACAATTTGTAATGAATAGTAGCCTCATTATTCCAAATTTATTACCTTTGCACCGTCTTAAAAAACTGAAATTAGAAAAAAATTAGAAAGATGAAAGCGTACGTATTTCCCGGTCAGGGGGCACAGTTCGTAGGTATGGGCAAAGACCTCTACGATAATAATCCTCTTGCTAAAGAGATGTTTGAGAAGGCTAACGAGATCCTTGGTTTCCGTATCACGGATTTAATGTTTGCCGGAACAGACGAGGATCTGAGACAAACCAAGGTTACTCAACCAGCGATCTTCTTACACTCTGTTATTCTCGCGAAAACATTAGGTGATCAATTCCAACCGGATATGACCGCAGGTCACTCATTAGGAGAATTCTCTGCCTTGGTAGCTGCCGGAGCATTGTCTTTCGAGGACGGCTTGGTATTAGTTTCCAAACGTGCCATGGCTATGCAAAAGGCTTGCGAGGCAACTCCCTCTACAATGGCCGCCGTATTAGCCTTGCCGGACGCGACGGTTGAGGAAATTTGCGCAAGCATCAAGGACGAGGTAGTGGTTTGCGCTAACTATAATTGCCCGGGCCAATTGGTAATCTCCGGTTCTATCCCCGGTATCGATCAGGCTTGCGAGAAGTTATTGGCCGCAGGCGCTAAGCGTGCCTTGAAGTTGAAAGTAGGTGGAGCGTTCCATTCTCCATTGATGGAACCGGCTCGTACGGAGTTGGCTGCCGCTATCGAGGCTACGACGATCAATAAACCTTCTTGCCCGGTTTACCAGAACGTAAGCACGAAAGCCGAGACTTGCCCGGAAACAATTAAGGCTAACTTGATCGCACAGTTAACCGCCCCGGTACGTTGGACCCAAAGCGTACAAAACATGATCGCCGACGGTGCCACTCATTTCATCGAGTTAGGCCCGGGTGCCGTTCTTCAGGGATTGGTTAAAAAGATTAATAAGGAAATGACTACGGAAGGTATGCAATAATTTACCTTTCAATGTAATAGGATAAAAGTCCGAAAAGGATGGAGGGTGATTTCCCTCGTCTTTTCCGGACTTTTTTATATACGATGATGATTCGAAAAGATCTTGAATGCTAAACTAATCAAAGGCCAACGTTGTTTTATACTATAAACACAATTCAGAATATAGAAAATGGAAACAGTACAACAGAAAAATAGGATTATCCTACTTTGGCCGGATGGAGCGCCCACTAGTAATGGATTGGCCGGCGTAGAATTGGAAGATGCCCCGAATGCCATATCCAATATATCGAATCCTTCCTTATTGGTTTATCCGGCGACGAAGCCGAATGGCAAGGCGATCTTGATGTGTCCGGGTGGCGGACTTTCCAAGATTTCGATCGGACATGAGGGGCGTGATATGGCCGCATGGTTTAACGCGCAAGGTATTACTTATGCCGTATTGAAATACCGGATGCCGAACGGACATAGGGAAGTCCCTCTGGACGATGTTCGCCAAGGTCTCCGCATCCTCCGTAATTACTCGGAAGAGTGGAAGATTACGAAGGTCGGTGTCATGGGTGCCTCCATTGGCGGTTATATCGCCGGGCATGCCGCAATATTCGGGGTAGACGACGCACGTCCGGATTTCCAAATACTCCTTTATCCGGTTATCAGTATGCTACCTCATTTAACGCACCTTAAATCGAGGGAACGGCTATTAGGAGCGAATCCCACGCATGAGGAAGAGGAAGCTTTCTCTCTGGAATTACACGTAAACTCACTGACACCTCCCGCTTTTATAGCGTTGGCTTCGGATGACGAGGCGATTAGCCCGGAGAATAGCGTGCTTTATTATCTTGCTTTACTAAAGAACAAGGTGTCCGCCTCCTTGCATATTTACCCAAAGGGCGGCCATAGTTTTGGGTTCCGGGACAACTTCGTATACAAACGTCAATGGACTGACGAACTGGAGAAATGGCTAAGCACGATTGAATAAATCTCAAAAAAACGGTGCCACACAAGTAAATGCGTGACACCGAAAAAGTATATATAAAACAGACCAAGTAGGTTCGCTATTTAGCGTTCCACCAAAGTGGAGTAGTTGTCAAGTCCGGGCCGCCCAAAAGCTGGAGAGCTTGCGCATAACCCGCTTGATTATTCGTTTGGATATTCGCCGGATAGCGGTAGCGTTTCGGGTAGAAATCCCAACGGCATTCCTTAGAGGTAGCGACCGTCAAAGGAACTTGATTCAATGGGTTGTAATCCTTCTCTACCGCTTGGTTCTCGAAGAAAGGAAGACCTAAACGACGATGATCGCTCCAAGCCTCTTCCGGCAACCAAGGAACTTGCGCTATATATTTCTGGGTGATAATCTTCGTCAGAGCGTCATTATTATAAGCGCCATTCCGGTAGATCGAGTTATGGGGATATTCATACGTACGGCTTTTTACCTCCTTCGTATATGGGTCCGTATAACGGATCGTATACGATTTCGCCTCTGTCGTATGGTCGAAAGCGACGGAAGTACCTACACGGTTGTATTTCTGAGACGATAGATAATCGCCGACTTGGCTCAATAAGCCATGATACTCAAAACTAGCCGTAACACCAGACTCATAATTGGATTTAGCCGTTCCCGGAACTTTCCAGCCTTTCACCGCAGCCTCCGCCAATAAGAAGTAACTTTCCCACGGGCCGAAAAAGACACGCTTATTGGTGCTCATTCGATATTGTTTCGACATAGAGGGATAATTATAATTCTTACCTGTCAGCTCACTTACCAGACCGGCTTTCACGTCCCATTCTCCGGCGACCCAAGTGCCCCACGTATATTTCGGATCGATTGTCAACATATTCTGGGTATTATCCGCCGGATTCTTCAAGTGAACCGGCTTCACCTCGCTGGCCGCACCGATATAATCGGAATAAACCACGCCATCATCCCAGCCTACTACACTAAACAACTTCGGGGCACGGGGATCTACATATTGAGGTATACCGTCGAAATAGAAACCAGCGCACGGATCATTCGTTGTCAGCGGGAAGTGCTGGTTCAAATACAAACCTTGATAATCGTATGGATTCTTCAAATGGCTTTTTAAGGAGTCCGGCAACGGAAATTCCTGTCCACCCAAACCAACTACCAAGTTCTTAAACGTCACGGACATCGCCTGCCCATTCCAAGGACGAGACATCACGCTCGTCAGCTCATCCCAACCCTCTTTCTCCTGCACGGAAGCGATATCGGTTGGCTCGGAAATAAATGTCTTAGAGGCGGCATCCTCAAATTCCGCTTTCGCTAAGGCAGGATCGACAGCCGAGATACGCATCGCCAAACGCATACGCAAGGAGTTGGCGTACTTCTTCCATTTCGCAACATTTCCCGCATAGAAAGCATCCTCGTTAGCCATAGCGGACATATCCAAGGAGGGGTCCAACGCAGACTCAGCTTCCCGTAATTCTTTCAATATAAATTGATAGATAGCCTCTACACCATCGTACTCAGCCGGTACACCGGAGAAAGCGGCCAACGCAGGGATCGGCCCGAAACCGTCAGCTACTTCCGAGTTCAAGTAAGCACGCCAGATACGGGACATCTGGATTACGTTCTTATAATAGGGATAGGTATCCGCCTCCCCATTGGCAACCATCTGCTCTCCTAACTGGATCGCTTTGGTCACTTGATTCAGCCAACCTACGGCGTAATCATTACTCAAGTAGATCGTACTATAATCATTGTTATCCGTACCGATCGTAAAACCACTTCCCCTATTGAAACGGGAAGCACGGTCCCAGTACAAGATAAAGATACGCTCGGCTATCTCTGGGTTCATCTGGTCTCCCATGATAGAGGCATTCAGGAACCATTGGGGCTTCACCTTATCCTCTCCCACAAGATTCGGGTCCTCATTGATCTCCTGAAAATCATTACAGGAGGAAAGAAGAGCGGCCACCGATACCAGTCCGGTAAAAAGTATATTTCTTGTTTTCATCTTCATCATTTTTATCGTAATTCAAATTATCATGTATTCCATTAGAATCCCACGGTTACGTTAAACGTATAGGAACGACTGGTCGGCGCAGCTCCATTCTCGAATCCGGTAGCGTTGGTATTCGTGGCGGCAACGGACTCGGGGTCGATACCCGGCAAGTTATAATGGATCATCCAAACATTGTTACAAGTAGCGGATAGACGTACACGCTGGAAAGGCGTTTTCTTCAACATCTGTCGATTGAACTCGTAGCCAAAGGTGATATTACGCAAACGGACATTGGTGGCGCTATAGGTATAAACCTCTGGTAAACCATAATTTCCGGTAGACCCAATACGCTCCCAATAGTTCTGGGGAGTGACGGCGACCATATTCTCCGCATAACCACTGCCCTGTTGAACCACGGTATTCGGTACCACGAATTCGGCACGATCACCATTCACCACTGTTCCGGCGGCGTTACCCCGGGTATACAGGTTGGAGGCTGTCGCCGAATAGATGCTACCACCGATACGGAAGTCTATCAAGAAGCTCAGGTTAAAACCTTTATAAGAGAAATTATTGGTCCAACCCATCATCCAATCCGGACTCTGGTTTCCTACTTTCGACTTCTCGGTAGAGATCAAAGGCAAACCGTCATCACCTACGACGATCTTTCCATAGTGAGGACTATTCTCATCGGTCACACGCATAAAGGTCTGCCCGTAGATCTCACCATAATAACCACCTACCGGAGCTACGATCTGGATAGCGTCGAACGTCTTTATATCATATAGATTCACGCCCTCGTATAATTCTTTGATCTTATTCCGGTTCAAGGAGAACTGCGCCGTAGAGCTCCAGCTCAATCCGGCGGGATTGTCTAGAATCGTACCGTTCAAGGAGATCTCCAAACCCTCGTTCTGAATGTTACCTGCGTTAATCTTACGGGAAGCATAGCCGGAGAACGGATCCATCGGTAAATCTAGTAACTGGCGGGTAGCGTTGGACTTATACCAAGCGGCATCCAAGCCTAACCGGTTATTGAAGAAACGGATATCGAAACCGGCTTCCCATGATTTAATCAACTCACTACGTACGTCCGAGTCGTAAAGTACCTTACCCGGTTTCGCTGTCGTATTCCCGTTGGGATCCTTGCCTACAGAGAAGAAGTTATATAATTGATACGGATCCAAATCGTTACCAACCTCGGCGAAGGAGGCACGTACCTTAGCGAAAGAGAACCAATCCGGCATACTTCCGCCAATCTTCGGCAACATATCGGAGATCACTGCGGAGAAGCTGACAGACGGATAGAAATAAGAGCGGTTGGCTTTCGACATCGTAGACGACCAATCGTTACGTGCCGTAACATCCAAGAACAGATAACCATCCCAGTTCAACTGCAACGACCCGTACAAGGAATTCATACGACGGCGGATCAACTCGGAAGTGACTGTTGGCTTATTCACGCCATTATTCAGCGAGAACAAGTTCGGCACCAACAACTCTCCGGCAGAAGCGTTCATCTTATTACGCTGCTGGAGCATCAAGTTACCACCGAAAGTAACGAAGCCTCCCAGCCGATCGATCAAGTTATCCTTCCGGGCCGTAGCCAAGAAACTGAAGTTATTCTCATAGAAGGTCTCCGATCCCTCGGTATACAGACCTCTCGGACTGGTATTACCACCGGCATATACTTTCTCGCTCTTCGTCGTGGTATAATAATCCGTACCACCTCTCAACTCAATATCGAACCAATCGGTCGGGGCATATTTCAAGGAGATATTTCCTAACAAACGGTTACGGGTATCCTCGTTCTGGCGATAACGGGTCACCCAATAAGGGTTCTCCTGCGGATTCTTGGAGGCATCATACCAAATCATATTGCCTTGCTCATCCACGTCATCCTCAAACTCACGGATATTCAAGGAACGAGGCAGGTTATAGATCGTATTGAAAGCGTTCGAGGGATTCACGCCCTGAATCGGGCGGTTATGTGCGTTTTGATTGATATAATTCACCTTGGCATCTACTTTCCACTTTTCCGCCTCATCCAAGAAAGTGGTGGCACGCAAGGTAATATTCGTCTTGTTTAGTTTTGAGCGTGGGGTGATGCTAGCGTCGTCCGAACGGTTCACGGAGGCGAATACCGCCGTGCCCTTAATGTTCTGCTGGAAGCTGACACCCTCGTTAAAGGAGGTTCCGGTGCGGAAAAAAGCGTCAATATTATCATAAGTATGCAGGGGGATTTGGTTGCCTCTCCAATCGGTCACCATTTGTCCCGTGGCTTTCGGCCCCCAGCTAAGGCGGGATTGGTTATCATATACTCCCACGGAGCCTTGTCCGAAGTCGTTCTGTAAATCAGGTTTCAGGAAAATCGTCTCGGCGGTGATACCGGCGTTGATTGTAATACCGAGTCCCTCGTTCTTACGTCCGGACTTGGTAGTGATCAAGATCACGCCATTACCGGCACGTGAACCGTAAAGAGCCGCAGCCGAAGCACCTTTCAATACCGTCATGGACTCGATATCTTCCGGGTTGATATCCGAAAGGCCGTTACCCATGTCCGCTCCGGAGTTACCCCATACATCATCCACGCCACCGGTGAAGTTATCCATCGGGGTACCGTCTACGACAATCAAGGGCTGGTTGCTACCCGTCAAGGAGTTGTTACCACGAAGTACGATCTTAGAAGACCCTCCTACGCCATTGCTTGAACGAACGATCTGCAAACCGGAAACCTTACCGGAAAGGGAGTTCGCCAAGTTCGGCTCACGGGAGGCCAAGAGGTCATCCCCTTTCAACTCCTGCATGGCATAACCCAAGGCTTTCTTATCTCGTTTCATACCCAAGGCAGTCACCACCACCTCATCGAGTTTCTGGGTATCTTCCACGAGTTTTACCGTAATCTCGGATTGGCCGGTATACGGGATGTCTTGCGAGGTATAACCGATAAACGATATCTGTATGATATCCCCCTTCTTCACGTTATCCAAGGTAAAATGTCCGTCCAAGTCGGTCATGGTACCATTGGTAGTTCCTTTCACGATTACGGACGCCCCGGTAACGGGTCCTAAGGCATCCTCAACTATTCCCGACACCTTTGCGTTTTGCTGTAAAATGTCAACCCTCGGAATCCCGGACATAGGCGTGGCGTATAAGTTTCCCGAGAACCCAAGCGCCCCTACCAACAGGATTAAGCTGACTGGTCTGAATCTTTTCAACATAACTACTGTTTTTTGTTTATTTTTCTAGACAATGTTTTAGTTTTTGCGTCAACGAATGTCATTTATCCTGTATAAACATAAAAAGGGCAGATATGTTTTGAGTTTAACATATACAAGAGGTAACTGGTGAGGATACCGCAACTACTCTCTCCTTACAGACAAAACGAATAAGAGTTATCCTTACTAACATCCATAAAAAATTGATTTACAGAAACTTTCACCAAAGGATAACCAAACCGTAAAAGAGGCAGGAAGCCGTTAGTTATTCACTTCCCAAGCCGTTAGTTATTCACTAGGGGTAGCCGTAAGCTAACGGCTCGAAAAGCCGTTAGTTATTCACTTCAGAAGCCCCTAAAAGCTCCGGTTTACCCATACGAATCATCACTACAAAAAAGAGGATGTATTCACATTATATAAATACATCCTCTTGGTTTAACAAAAAATATTCTTTATGATTTCAAATACACATTTATAGTTAAAAACTTATCTCCAGACCGTACAGTCACTACAAAGTATTCACCGGAATGACCTTTTGGAACTTGTATCCTTACAAAACTGTTTGAATTATTAACAATAGAACTACCAGTATTGTTTGGAGTTAAGTTCCAATCAAAATCACCAGACATAGGTTCAGTTATATATATTTCCAATACATATCCACCATCTACACCTATCTCTGTATAATCACGATCGACATCCCCTGCTATTAAACCTGCATGAATTATATTCCCACTTGAAAAATATCCATTAATACCTTTAGCATTTCCTATAAATGAAACTATACTCATAAGAAAGCAAACAAATAATTTTTTTTCATATTCAATTACAATTTATATTTAAGATTATTATTTCCACAGTAAATAAATTTATCACCTAACTCTAAACATAAATCCTCACGTTGAATGATGATATATCCAAACGTGAGGATTCTATATTAATTAGCAATTGTATAATCCTGTAAAACATATGAAATCAAAAAGTTCATACATATCTTACATATTGGAAATCTAACGAAGCAAAAAACAGTTTTTATAACATAAAATATTCTATATAATCCACAAGGCTGATACACTAATACACAAAAATAGCCAATGTCAAAACAAAGCCATCTTTATCAGTAATCCGATAAACGGCAGAACTCCCTTGAGATCTTGGCTGTGTCTGAATTTCAGAAAAACGCCCAGCACCAAAAAGGGCAATATTAGAACTATACTCCACACATTCCCAAGAGAAATCCCCAGTAGCAGGTTCTGTAAAATGGACTTGTACTGATTCTCCTGCTCTTATACCAATTTCAGCATACTGTCTAGGTTGCTCTTCTGTAAATAAATTAGACTTTAGACCATTTCTCACTACATAGCCTTCGATAGCTACAGAATACATACACATCGTTCCCAACAGGAACAACAACATTAATAATTTTCGCATAATCAGACAATTTATTAAGTTAACAAAAATAGCCCAAGGTGGAAGCATAATCCTTCACCTTGAGCTTTCATATAAATCAATGTTTAGCCCACCATAGCGGAGTAGAAATTAAATCAGCTCCACCCAATAGCTCAACAGCTTTCATATAACTATCCTTACTATTGATTTCCATATTCGCTGGATAGCGCAGACGTTCTTGATAGAATTCCCACTTACATTCCTTACAGTTAGCACGAGTAAGAGGCAACTCGTTACTAGAAACGTTATAATCTATCTCAACAGCTTGATTCTCAAAGAAAGGCAAACCTAAACGACGATGATCAGACCATGCCTCTAAAGGTAACCAAGGAACCTGTGCCAAGTATTTTTGCGAGATTATCTTTGCCAGCTTATCATTATTGACCGTACCATTCTTATAAATAGAATTTTTCGGATAAGTATAAGTAGTAGTCTTTTTCTCACCAGTATAACCATCTACATATTCAGCCGTATAAGACTTTGCTTCCGCCGTATGATCAAAAGCGACAGAAGTACCTACACGGTTATATTCCGTAGAACTCAAATAATCATTTAAGAACTCAGATACACCGTGATATTCAAAGCTAGCTGCTATACCAGCCTCATAATGAGATTTCGCACTACCAGACACGTTCCAACCATACAACGCTGCTTCAGCCAATAAAAACTCAGTTTCCCACGGACCAAACCATACACGCTTATTCGTACTTTCCCGATATATCTTGGATAAAGAGGGAAAAGTCTTGCTTGCTCCTGTCAACTCACTTGTTAACGCTGAGTATTTATCCCATTTTCCAGCAACCCAAGTATTCCAAGTATATTTCACGTTCAATTCCAAATATGTCTTGCCGTTGTCCTCTACATTTCCAGTAGCGGGATCTGCTAAACGAGCTTTATCAGCCAAACCGATATTCGAGAAATAAACAGTACCATCATCATACCCCGGAATATGAAACAACTTAGTAGCACGAGGATCAATCTTTGAAGGAAGAGCGTCAAAGAAATACCCCGCAGCCGGATCATTCGTAGAAACCGGCAAGTGTTTTTCTAATCGAAGGCCTAGATAAGTACGAGCATCTTTTAATACCACGTTCTCTTTTATCGCCGCAGGAACTTGGAAATCGATTCCCCCCAGACCAATCATCATATTATTAATGGTGACCGAAATGGGTTGGGCATTCCAAGGACGAGACATCACACCATCAAGATCAGTCCAACCGCCTTTTTCTTGCACCTGAGCAATTTCATCTTGCGTAGTAATAAAATTATTCGTTGAAGCGGCATCCTCAAAAGCAGCCTTTGCTTTAGCTTGATCTACAGCAGATAAACGCATAGCGTAGCGCAAGCGTAATGAGTTCGCATACTTTATCCATTTAGAGGCATCACCATCATAGAAAGCATCCGTTTTCTCTGATGTAATAGCGCTCATATCCGCATTTACATCTATCTTGCCAGCGGCATCTTTCAATTCAGAGATAATAAAATCATAAATATCTTCTATACTCTTATAATCTACGATACCATCAAAAGCGTTTGCCGGAGGCACAGGACCAAAGTTATCAGCCAATTCAGAGATGACATAAGCCCGCCAAATACGAGACATCTGTAGCAAATTGTTCTCATAAGGATACTCCGGATTGGCGGCACGTTCCGTACCAATTTTCACGGCCATATTAACATTGTTCAGCCATCCCACTCCATAATCAACGCCAAAGTAGTCCGTATTATAATCATTATAATTCGCACCTGTAGCTAAACCACTACGACGTTCAAAACGAGCCGCACTTTTCCATTGATACACGAACACACGCTCTGCGATATGCGGGTTCTGCTGTGCCCCCATGATTGATTTATTCAGTAGATAAGATACTTTGATCGCACTTTCATCTACGGCATTCGGGTCTTTATTTATTTCTTCAAAGTCGTTACATGCAGTAAATAAAACGGCAAATGAAGCTAACCCTATTATTGTTCTTTTTAATGTTTTCATACTTAAAATCATCTTTCTTATTAGAAACCAACTGTTACATTAAATGTGAAAGAGCGAGAAGTCGGAGCTGCCCCATTCTCAAAACCAGTAGCATTGGAATTTGTAGCCGAAATAGATTCCGGATCAATACCTTCCAAATGATTTACAATCATCCAAACGTTATTCGCCACGAATGATACACGTACTTTCTGTAATGGGGTTTTCTCTAACCATTTTTTCTCAAAATCATAACCAACGGTAATATTACGTAGACGAATATTAGTAGCATCATATAAAAATGCCTCACCCACACCGATATTACCTCCGGCAGCACGTCCCCAGTACAATTCAGGAGTAACAGCATTAGAATTTGCCGTATAACCACCATTTCCATCAGAAGTCACTGAATTCGGAACTACAAATTCCTCACGGGTTCCATTTATAACGGTACCTGCGGCATTACCTGCCTTGTACAAATTAGCAGTGGTCGCTGAGTAAATATTTCCACCAATACGAGCATCAATCAAAAAGCTCAAAGAAATATTTTTATAAGAGAACGAGTTAGTCCATCCCAACATACAATCAGGCTGTTGATTCCCCAGATAATAATCATCTGAAGTAACTAATGGTAAACCTTGAGCATCTACAATAATTTTACCAGCATGTTCCCCACTTTCAACACGTTGGAATTTTTTACCATAAATATCGCCATAATAACTACCCGTACGTGCTACAATCTTTAAATCATCAAAAGTCTTGATGCCATATTCATTTACTCCTTCATACAAATCTATGATTTTATTTTTATTGAAGGAAGCATTTAATGTTGTTTCCCAATTTAAGCCTCTAGGATTCTGCAAAATAGTACCATAAAGCATTAATTCCACACCTGAATTTTGAATATTACCTGCATTGATCTTACGTTTGGAATAACCAGAAAATGGATCCATTGCCAAATCTAGCAATTGGCGGGTAGCATTAGATTTGTACCAAGCCGCATCAATACCTAATCGATTATTGAAAAACTTCAAATCAATACCGGCTTCCCAAGATTTAATCAACTCTGAACGTACAGAAGAATCATATAAAGTAGTTCCTAGAGCTGCAGTTGGGTTACCATTTGGATCTTTATCAACCTTGAATACAGTATACAATTGATATGGATCAAGGTCATTACCTACTTCCGCATAAGAAGCACGAACCTTAGCGAAACTCATCCATTCCGGCATTGTACCGCCAACCTTTTCCACCATATCTGAAATAACACCAGATAAGCTAACCGAAGGATAAAAATAAGATTGGTTTTCTTTACTCATAGTGGAAGACCAGTCATTACGAGCCGTAATATCCATAAACAGCCAGCCATCCCAGTTCATTTGCAAAGAACCGTAAATAGAATTCATCTTGCGCTGTACATCTTCAGATGTATGCGTCATATTATTCTTGTCAGCGGCATTAGACATCGCAAATAGATTCGGGATCAATAAATCGCCCGTACCAGCCTCTAATTTCTTACGGCGTTGCATCATCAAGTTGCCGCCCACGGTTACAAAACCACCTAGCTTACTAAAAAGGTTATCTTTCTTAAAGGTAGTCAAGAAACTATAGTTGTTCTCATAAAAAGTCTCCGACTTCTCAGAGTAACGTCCTTTTGGATTCACATTACCACCAGAATATACCTTATTTGTAGTCGTAGTCGTATAATAGTCTGTACCGCCTTTTAGTTCGAGGTTCCACCAGTCCGTTATCTTATAAGAAAGAGAAATTGTACCTAACAAACGATTACGAGAGTCTTGATTTGTTCTATAGTCTTTAATCCAATATGGATTTTCTTGAGGAGTACTCTCTGTATCCCACCAAATCATATTTCCATTTTCGTCCAAACAATTCTCCAAGTCCCTAATATCAAGCGAACGTGGCAAATTATAGATCGTACTAAAGGCATTCGATTGGTTAATACCTTGGATTGGACGATTCTTTGCGTTATTATTTAAATAGTTAGCTTTCGCATCTAACTTCCATCTTTTATCCGGGCCGAATTCGCTTGTTCCACGCAAAGTAAGAGAAGTTTTATTTAATGATGCACCCGGAACGATGCCCTTATCATCAGAGCGATTAATTGAGGCAAATACCGCCGTTCCATCATAGCTCTGCTGAAAAGATACACCTTCATTGAATGAAGTTCCCTTCTGGAAATAAGCATCTATATTATCATAAGTATACATCTGGACTTTCTGCCCATCCCAGCGATCAATCGTTACGGAACCATCGGCTATAGGCCCCCAACTTGAACGATCTTTCACATTATATATACCATTTGTACCTTGACCATATATATTTTGTAATTCCGGTTTCAAGAACATGCTCTCCACAGTAACTCCAGCATTTACAGTGATACCTAATCCACTTTGCTTTTTACCCGATTTTGTCGTAATCAAAATTACGCCATTACCTGCACGAGAACCATATAACGCGGCGGCTGAAGCTCCTTTCAACACGTTCATGGATTCGATATCTTCCGGGTTGATATCTGACAAACCATTACCCATATCCACGCCGCTATTACCCCAAGCATCATCAACTCCTCCAGTAAAGTTATCCATTGGAATACCATCGACAACAATCAACGGCTGATTAGATCCAGTTAATGAATTATTACCACGCAATACAATTTTTGAAGAACCGCCAGGGCCACTACTAGAACGAACTACCTGCAAACCCGATACTTTACCAGATAACGCATTCGCAATATTACTTTCCCGTGCATTTACAAGTTCGTCTCCTTTCAATTCTTGCGTAGCATATCCCAACGCTTTCTTCTCACGCTTGATACCCAAGGCCGTAACCACGACCTCATCCAATTTCTGGGTGTCTTCCGCTAATTTGATAACGCCTACCGGTTGGCCGGTATACGTAATTTCCATGGTGGAGTAACCAATGAATGAGATTTGGATTACATCACCATTCTTGACACCTTCCAAGGTGAAATTACCGTCCATATCGGTAATCGTACCATTGGTCGTGCCTTTCACGACAACTGACGCTCCGGTCACTGGGCCGAAATCATCTTCCACTGTACCTGTTACTTTCCCGTTTTGCTGGGAGATAGAGGTACCTTGCTCAACAGGTGCGATGTTGGCATACATGCTTCCCGAGAAGCATAACGCACCCGCACATAGAATTAAGCTGACAGGTTTAAAGTTTTTCAACATAACTGATGGTTTTATTGATAAATAATTAGACAATGTCTTGGCGAAACATTTGTCCTTTTCTTAAATTCATCTACAGACAGATACTCACTCTTGAGTTCCGGCGTAATTAAGTTTCAATAAAAATGGGCTAATATTCTGAGTCCTATATGAACTTA
>UMLP01019906.1_pt1 | contig 34258 bp, 28 predicted proteins | sample 1966581 | NCBI WGS metagenome assembly UMLP01 (sample SAMEA4836205, study PRJEB28245) | human gut metagenome | biome: gut microbiome; material: fecal sample | place: Denmark | collected 2008
CAGTTCATGCGCAACTGTATGTCCGGACGGATGTATCTCGGTTTATAAAGTAAAAGTTGAATAAATAAGAAGAATATGGCAGAAGAAGTTGTATTAATGAAAGGAAACGAAGCCATCGCCCATGCAGCCATCCGCTGCGGCGCCGACGGATACTTCGGTTACCCTATTACCCCCCAATCAGAGGTATTGGAAACACTCGCCGAACTGAAACCGTGGGAAACCACCGGTATGGTAGTACTTCAGGCAGAGAGTGAAGTGGCAGCTATCAATATGGTATACGGTGGCGCCGGAAGCGGAAAAATGGTAATGACCTCTTCATCCAGCCCCGGTGTCAGCCTCAAGCAGGAAGGTATCTCCTACATTGCAGGAGCCGAATTGCCGTGTCTGATTGTAAATGTAATGCGCGGCGGTCCCGGACTGGGAACCATCCAGCCAAGCCAGGCCGACTATTTCCAGACCGTGAAAGGCGGCGGCCACGGTGACTATCGCCTTATCGCACTTGCCCCCGCTTCCGTACAGGAAATGGCGGACTTCGTAAGCCTGGGCTTCGAGCTTGCCTTCAAGTACCGCAATCCGGCTATCATCCTTGCCGACGGCGTAATCGGACAGATGATGGAGAAGGTAGTTCTTCCCGCACAGAAGCCGCGCCGCACGGATGCCGAAGTTATCGAGCAATGTCCGTGGGCCACTACCGGCAGAACCAACGGCCGCAAGCCCAACGTCATCACTTCTCTGGAACTGAAACCGGAAGAGATGGAGAAGAACAACATCCGCTTCCAGGCCAAATACAAAGAAATCGAAGAGAACGAGGTACGCTTTGAAGAGATTCACTGCGAGGATGCCGAATACCTGATTGTAGCTTTCGGCTCCATGGCGCGTATCGGCCAGAAAGCCATGGAAATGGCGCGCGAAGAAGGCCTCAAGGTCGGAATGCTTCGCCCCATCACTCTGTGGCCGTTCCCAACCAAAGCCATTGCCGCATACGCCGACAAGGTAAAAGGCATACTGGTTACCGAGTTGAATGCCGGACAGATGATTGAGGATGTCCGCCTCGCCGTAAACGGTAAGGTGAAAGTAGAGCACTTCGGACGTCTCGGCGGCATCGTTCCCGACCCGGACGAGATTGTAGAGGCGCTTGCCAAATTAAAAATCGAGGGTTGAGAATCAAGAAGTCTCAAGCAACTCTATTTTTATTTTTTATTTTTAATCCTCAACTCTCAAATTAAGAAATGAATCCTGACAAAATAAGAAACGTACTGAATATTCTCTTTCTGATACTTGCCCTGGCATCTATCATCGTGTACATTGTAGCAAGGGACGATTTCAAACTGTTTATATACGTTTGCGGCGCAGCTATATTTGTAAAGCTTATGGAGTTTTTCATACGGTTCACCAACAGATAAGGAGAAGTGATTATGACAAAAGAAGATATTATCAAACCCGAAAACCTGGTTGCCAAGAAACCGACTCTGATGAACGATAATCCCATGCACTACTGCCCGGGATGCAGCCACGGCGTGGTTCACAAACTGATTGCCGAAGTAATCGAAGAAATGGGACTGGAAGATAAGGCCATCGGAATCTCCCCCGTGGGATGTGCCGTGTTTATCTACAACTATATAGACATCGACTGGCAGGAAGCCGCCCACGGACGTGCTCCAGCCCTTGCCACCGCCATTAAGCGCCTGTGGCCGGACCGTCTGGTATTCACCTATCAGGGCGACGGCGACCTGGCATGTATCGGTACGGCCGAAACCATCCATGCGCTGAACCGCGGTGAGAACATCACCATCATCTTCATCAACAACGCCATCTACGGTATGACCGGCGGACAGATGGCCCCCACTACCCTTGTGGGCATGAAAACCTCTACCAGTCCTTACGGACGTGACGTACACCTGCACGGTTATCCGCTGAAAATGGCCGATATAGCCGCCCAACTGGAAGGTACGGCATACGTAACCCGCCAGAGCGTAGATACGGTTCCCGCTATCCGCAAGGCAAAGAAAGCCATCCGCAAGGCGTTCGAGAACTCCATGGCAGGCAAGGGTTCCAACCTCGTGGAAATCGTTTCCACCTGCAACTCCGGCTGGAAGATGTCTCCGGAGAAATCAAACAAATGGATGCAGGAGCACATGTTCCCCTTCTATCCATTGGGTGACTTGAAAGATAAACAATGATGCTAAAAACAGAAGAACAATGAAAGAAGAAATCATTATAGCAGGCTTCGGCGGACAAGGCGTATTGTCCATGGGAAAGATTCTGGCATATTCCGGACTGATGGAAGGCAAGGAAGTTACCTGGATGCCGGCCTACGGACCGGAACAGCGTGGCGGTACGGCAAACGTTACCGTAATCGTGAGCGACGAGAAAATCTCCTCGCCCATCCTGAGCAAGTATGATGCGGCTATCATCCTGAACCAACCTTCACTGGAGAAGTTCGAGAACAAAGTAAAGCCGGGCGGCATACTTATCTACGACGGCTACGGCATCATCAACCCGCCTACCCGTAAGGATATACACATTTATCGCATCGACGCCATGGATGCAGCCAATGAAATGAACAACGCAAAGGCTTTCAATATGATTGTGCTTGGCGGACTGCTGAAGATTGCTCCCATCGTAACGCTGGAGAACGTTATCAAGGGATTGAAAAAGACACTCCCCGAACGTCACCACCACTTGATACCCATGAATGAAGAGGCTATCAAACGCGGTATGGAGCTGATTAAAGAGGTCTGAAAAAACAGACCGTCCGTTTGAGGTAAACAGATGGTCTGTCAGCCCCGAACGGACGATGCGTTCAGTATAAACGGATGATGTATTTCAAAGCGATACATCATCCGTTTTTTCATTGCCCTCATATCACCAATGGTCAGGCATATCGGAATAGTCCGTCAGTTTTGTGCAATCTCCGAAGCAACGTACATATTCTTGCAGTGCAACGAACTCGGTCGGGTAGTCTCCGCGTTCATACAAGTGTACCTTTTTATTACCTATCACGGTATAAGGCGATTCGCCCTCTACGTTCAATGAACCGCTAAACGCCGATTTCACATTCATAAGTTTCCGGTTATTATCAAAGAGCATTGCGGGAATAGCCGTCAAAGCCGTACAACTCGAGAAAGTGCCTTCCACCTGCTCCAGTCGGGAATTCTGCCCGAACAGATTATCGGGAAGTGACGTCAGCGCTTTACATCCGGCAAATGCGTAAGACATGTCCTCTGCAAGCGGGCAACCGGCAAACAGAGTTTCCGGAACGGCCTGCAAGGACTCGCACTGCTGAAATACGCCCAGCCCGCCTCTGTGACTGCTATCGCGCAGCCAATTCATACCGAAATAAAGAACTTTGTCGCAGTTGGCAAACAGAGTCGGCGGAATGCTCTTCAAACTTGTACACTGGCTGAAAGTACCCTCAAATGATGTCACCTCCGTATTATCGGCAAAGAGGTTTGCGGGGATACTCTCCAAAGAAGTACACAGAGCGAATGTGGTGGAAAAATTCGTCACAGCCTTACATCCGCTGAAAAGGTCTTCGGGTATCTGCCTGAGCAATCCGCACTCTATAAAAGTCCGCTGGAAAGAAACGGCTTTCGTGCAATTCTTGAATAATCCTGCCGGAATACTCTTCAGGTTTTTGCAATCGCCGAACGTATAGTCAAAGCTGGTGGCATTTACCGCATATTTAAAGAAATCATCGGGAATGGACTCGATAGCCGTACCGGTAAAACTACCGCCATAAGGCTCCACGCCAAAGTGCTCCATGCCCCGGAATGCACCTTCCGTATCGGCAGCTATCGACTTCAAACTGCTAAAGCCGGAAAGCATAATCCGTGTCAGTCCGGTATATCCCCACTGCTTGATTGACAGCAATGTGTTTTCTCTTGCTTCGCGGACATCCGCCACCAGGTCAAGCGAAGTGAGCACACCCGAAAAACGCACTTCATACGTGGTGGCAACGTTGGTTTCATATTGATGACTGACCCCGTACATATTCCAGCCTTCCACCTTCTCTACCGTACCGTCTCCCCAGTCGACCGTACCTTTCAGATAATCATCACAGAAAGGCAGGTGAACCTTAAAGTCGTTCGCCCTATTGGCACTTACCTCCAGCACCAAATCATGCCTGCTCTCCTGCACGGCAGTTGTGGCAGTTTCCATCATGTAAGCGCCCGCAGCGTCTCCGGCACTATGAACCGGAAGCATATACAGGTAATAGGTCGTGGCAGGAAGCAGACCGTCAAAATTCAGGGCAAACTCCTCCGCCCCATCGGACAAGGAAAGCTCTTGCGACCGGTTGCGGTCGGCAAGAAACTCCTCCACTTCCTTTTCCGACCGCAGCCGGGTGTCCGAAAGTCCGTAATACACATGGTGCACCTGACCGTTTGTCCCGAACCGGAACACCAGTCCGCCTACTTCCGACTGTGTATCGAGCAATTGGCACACGGCTCCCCGTTCCTGCCTCAGCACGACAACAGCCAACTGCTCATTGTCATGCGTCATAAAACGCAGAATGTTCCTCCGTTCCTTATCCGATATGTTTGGGAACACCTCCAGTTCCAACTGGCTGTTTTCATCCGGAGTGCACATCAATGCCCCACGAATGGCGGCAACGTATTCCTCGCCCTCTTCTTCACCCGGCAACTCCAGCGCTATCGCAGGCTCTTCCATCAGATTCGATTTGAAGTTTACGAAGAAGCGACCGGAAGCCACAGCAGGCAGAACCACCTCTTGCTCTTGTACCGTCACATACGGCGCTTCACCATCATAGGTAGGCTCCTGGTTGACGGGGACATCACCCGATTCAGTAACCGCCTTTTGCTCTATTGTAATGGTAATGCTACTTCCGCATGTTATCCTGATATAAGCCTTGCGGTCGGCACCCGTATAATTCTTACGGACAAATACGGTTATCGTATATTCGCCTGCCGCATTGCCGCTGTACTTGTCGAGAGTGACCCAACTCACACTGCTTCCTTCCGCTTTGGTAGATGCCTCCGTCACCTCCGCTGTCCAAGCACCGTCTGTCGTGAAATGTATGTCACCATCGGTAGTCGTTTCGTCAGCAAAGATGGTCTGACCGGGAACCGTACCTTCTATAAGACGTATGCCGGAGTTTTCTTCCTCTTCCGTACAACCCGCCAGCATGCAGATACAGACCAGAAAAATAAAAAGTTGAAGTTTGTTCATCATTCCATATTTATTACTGTTAATCAATTAATTGTAAGGACAAACTCCCGTATCGCGCATCTTGCATCTGAAGTTTGTAATCTTGCATATCCCCCTTCCGTTGATTACATCATCGGTCAGATTTTCACAAGTCACTTTATACTTGCCTTTCCCTCCCGAATTGCCGGTAGCGGAAAGGACTATATAAAGAATGAGCAGCGCAACTGCCACGAATATCAGAATCCAGGTGATAGTGAACACCGCATAGGTAGTCAATACCATATATCCGCACCGCCATGCAATCTGCTTCCTGCCTTCGGGTGCGGCACTGCGTATCTGATACCAGGCATAACCGATGAGGGCTAGCACGGATATGCCCACCAGCCAGCCGATTACCGCCTCACCGTCCGAACCCCAGAACTGCGACAGTACGGCAACCACACCCAGCACAGCACCTATCCAATAATAACTATTCGACTCCGGCACAACGTCCACTCCGGACATCTCACGGAGATGCTTGGGGACGAAACCGTTCCATTTCGTAAAAGACAAGATGACCGCCACAAAAGACAAGATGACAAGCAACAGCAAACCGCCGAACAAACCCGCCAGGTTTACCGCTACGTCGTAGAACAGACGCCATCTTTCCGCTTTCCTGTTTTCCGCACGACTGCAACGCACGATACGGCGTATCACGCGCCAAACCGGATACACCAGCGTCAACGCTACAAACGTACCTGCAAACCAATACATCTGTGTATCCGTAGGCGTCTTATCTATAAAAAGCCCCACGCTGCAAAGCAGACCCACCATCATCATTACAAACCCCAGCACCCCGGTTACAATCAATGTGCGGAGAGAACGGAAGCTGAATGAGGATACAATCTCCGTACCTGCCTTCTTATTGAACCAACCTTTTACTTTACCGAACCTCAAAAACAAAAGACATGAGAAAACAAAGCCGAACAGACCCAATATTTGAGAAAGCAAAGCCAATAATACGATTATAGTTTCCATAATACCTTGTCTATTATCATTCGTAATAAGTAATGCTACGTTCCGCAATACCATAGGGCTGTCCGTTAAGGGTTATCACCATGCGTGTCCAGTTGCCCCGGTCGTCCGTTTCCGGATAATCGTAAGACACCTTATTATCATCGGAAGATACGCAGGTTTCCAGCCAGCCTTTTTCGTTATAGGTATACTCCTTTACGGTGAGATAATCGTCCATCTCGCTGTAAGCGGACTCTTTCAGCACACGCCCCAAAGCATCCTTCACAACATAATCGCGTTCCGTATCACCATGCTCTATGCAATTGCCATCCACGTACTCTGTCTTTGAAGCATCCACCGGATACTCACTGGTAGTCTTGTCGCCGCCGATATACATGTCTTCGATTGTACTTGCCAGCTTGCCGTCCCGATAAACATATCTGCGGTCGGTTAGCAGTTCACCGTTCTGAAAGAGTTTCTCATTGCTGACATTCCCGTCCCGATAGGCATAGACCGTAATGTATTTGACGGCGTCCACCACACTCACCACAGAATCGAGCTGCCCGGCAGCATTATAAATCCGGGTATCTTCTTTCGGAAAGAAATCCGTTTCACGATAAGAATCCGGTTTGCCGTCCTTTACTGTTTCATTGCCCTGGGACTTCGCGTTGTAAATCAAGGTTTGCACCTTATGCACTTTACCGTTCAGTCCTTCTTTGTCCGTCCCATTGCCGTTTTGTGTGGATACGCCACCACAGGCTGCCAGCACAATAAGTGCCGCCGCCATTAAAAGCCTGTTCATAGTTGTTTGCCTTTAAGATTAAAGAAGTTTGTTTCTATCAGAAGCCGTAAGCCTGCTTACGTATAGCCATATAATCTTTCTCTGCCAGAAATACAATCTTGGCAAATTCCGTAAAGTCGTAGGTATGGCAGTTGATGTACACCGGAGCTCCTTCGCTATGGCAAGGTACGCCGGCTTGAACCATCTGTCCGGGAGCATATTCGGCTTTCAAAGAGCTGTTATAAGAATTACCGTTGAAAGGGTTCAACTGTCCGAGTTCAATCAAATGGTCGTTGGCTTTCATCAAGGCGAAATACAGACGGGTATCTTTCAGCGGATATTCGCCTTCGGCACATTGACGCTTGGTTTCACGTACTACAATATCCCGTTTGGGAGTGACCGTAACCCTCACAATTATACTGCCCGCCTCTCTGCCGGCATGATATTCCGCTACTTTAGCACCCGTTATCTGAAAATCAGGGTAGACATCTCCCGTACAGACAATTTCACGTCCGACAAGTTTCTCGCCTTCTTCCGCCGCCTTCTGATAACTCTTGGCAGCATATTCATCAAACTCTTTCAGTTTCTTCTGATACCGGTCCAAATCATCCTCCTTACGCAAGCTTTCGTCCAATGCTTTTTTCTTGGCAGCCACCTCTGCAAATATCGCAGGCACACGGCCCAAAGGCGCATCGCTACTTGCAGCCGAACCCGAAGCGGCTCCACCGCCGCATGCCGACAACACAACCAGTCCGCAGAACATTGCGGATAAAGTTATAACCGTAAACTTTTTCATACTATTGAATTATTTAAATGAGTAATGTTGTCAGCATTTACGGATAGGGATTATCCCTTTGGAGATAGCTGTCATAATGAGGTCGGCCACATTACGTGCATCCAGCTTGTCCATCAGATGACGGCGGTGCGTATCAACCGTATTGGTAGAGACACAAAGTTCCTGAGCTATTTCCTGCGTGTTCTTGCCCTCGGATATCCGTTTCAGCACATCAAGTTCGCGCAAGGTCAGTTCCTCACGCCGCCCTTCGTCCGAACGCCGCATCTGTGCACGCACATGCTCGGCATAAGGGCAATAGTAAGTTCCGCCATCCAGCACCCGGCGAATGGCTTCGGCTATTTTCGTAGAATCGATGGATTTAAACAAGATACCGTCTACTGCACTCTGAATCAAATCTTTGATAAACCAGATTTCTTCGTGCATGGTATTGACAATGATGCGTGCCCGCGGGTCTTTCTCCCGTATCCGCACAATGATGTCCATCCCGGATATGTCGGGCAGTTCCATATCCAGCACGAAAAGATTGAAACGTTGAGATGCGATAAGATGCAATGCCTCCTGTCCCGACGATGCAGTACATACGTTTTTTATTTCCGGTAGCGAACATTCTACTATCCGCTTCAAACCTTGAAGCACCAAATCATGGTCATCCACCAACAAAATGCGTATATCTCTTTCTTTCATCAACCTATCTTTGTGTTCTGAATTATGCTGCAAAGAAATAGCATTTATCAATATGCGGCATCATCAAAAATAGTGATTTTACTCTCCGGCATACCGGTTTTCCATTAAATGGATAACGATATTTCAAGCTTGAACTTTTGGCTTCCGTCCTGAATATCCGTGGTAAACAAACCGCCGACGGCTTTGGCGCGTTCTTGAATGGTAGTAAGCCCGATGCCCTTTCCCCGCACCTCGTCACCACAGTAGTTTTTACCGTTATTTGAAATTTGCAGAGTCAGCAACTTCCGTTTCAATGTAAGAGTCACATCTATCTCAGTCGCTCCGGAATGTTTCAGGATATTGGACAGCAACTCCTGCATGATGCGATAAACTTCATAAGACACCTCTTCGGGCACTTGGCTCCATTGAATCTCTTCATTTTCTTTACTGAACGCAAGTTGCACGGACGCAGGAAGGGCAAGCCCTTCCACATAGGCCTCCACCGTCTCGGCAAGGGTAGTAACCTGGAACTTAGGCGGCATCAGTTCGTGAGAAATACAGCGTACATCGCTGCGCACCTGCTCCAGCAGAGCCTGAATCTCCCGTTTCGACTCGTCCGTAGGCTGCATATACTGCATATTCATACCGATACCAAGCAGGTCGTTGCACACACCGTCGTGCAAATCCTTGGCAAGGCGCGTACGTTCGCGCTCCAAACCGTCTATATAGCTTTGGGCAAGTTTCAATTCCTCCTCTTTCCTGATGCGCTTACGCCGGAAGACATAATAGGCAGCCAGCAGCAGGAAAGCAGAAGAAGCCGCCACTGCCGCCACACTCCATTGCATCGTCTTAGCTTTCTGTTCCAAATGCTGCTGAGTGAGCCGCGCTATCTCAAGTTCCTTTTCCTGGTTCTCGTATTTTATGGAAAGTTCCGACAATTCCGTTTCCACCTCCGCCTTATGCAGGCTGTCTGCCGTATGATAGGCCTTCGCGTAATACTCCATAGCCTCCGGATAGTTTTTCATTCCGGCATAGTTGCGTGCCATTCTCTCAAAAAGCCGGTCTACGGGAGTCTGCGAACTGCTGTCCCTCGCAGCCAGCATCCGTTTTTGGATATGCAGGCTCTCGCCATAGCGTCCCATTTTAGTCAGTATGTCACACAGACTTTCATGATACCCCTGCACTTCGGCATTGGTAGCGGGCAGTCCTGCCGCCACTTTATCGCCTTCTGCCATGTAATGATTGATGGAGTCGCGATTGTCCAGCCTGTAATAGGCACTCAACAGATACGCTATGATTTTCAGTACGAATCTCGGCTTCTGCTGCTCCCGTGCTTTGGCAAGTACGGGATAAAGCAGTTGGGCTGCTTCCGCATAATTTTCCCTCAGCGTAAAAATACTTCCCGCCGTAGCGGCAGCATACATCACCATGTCCATGTCATCACTCTTCTCCGATGCTTCCAACGCTTTCCGGATGTAATATTCGCCTTCTTTCAGCCGGGCGGTGTTCGTATAGAGAATGGCTATACTCGTCAGCAATTGTGTCCGTTCATCATAAGCCTCGCGATTATCAAGCAACGCCAATGCCCGGTTATAGCACACCAGCGCCGAATCGGGCATCTCCTTTCTACGGTATATCACGCCGACAGAGGAAAGCACGGAAGCTATCTCGACCTCGTCCCAATGCAAACGTCCGGCCTCTTCGAGCACAAAACGGAAACGCTTGAACGATTCGTCCAACTGCCCCGAAGAAAAATAAGCGTCTGCCAGATTATTCAACAGGTAAAGGTAAGGCTCGGCTTTATCCGTTGCGGCATATTTCAATCCCTGTTCGCAATAATACCGGGTACTGTCCGCCTGGCGATAGGCGTAGTATTCTCCCAAATGACAATAAGCCGCGGCAATGCTGTCGCGGTTCTTCTGGCTCATGCCGCGTGCCAGCTCTTCCCGGCAAGCCTGCAACTCCGCATCTTGAGCGTATAAACAAGGATAAATTACAAACATCCCCAAAAGGACAAACAATGTTTTCATGTTATAAGATATGGATTTTAAGTATATATAAACAGTCTTTGACACCCACTCACCACAAAGGTAACAATTCATCATAATATCTGCGCAAATATAAATAACCCGGCACATACAATGCTCCATTTACAAGAAAAAACATTCTTTCCATCTCATTTTTATCGTCAAAAAGAAAGAGATTGCCTGTAAACGCCGAATGTAAAAAAGAAGCAAAAAAGGCTGAATTCCGTAAGCGAATAATTTTTTATTGTATCTTTGCGCCTAATTATGAGACGAATCGTACTGACATACATATTTCTATCTATTATAGGCATCTTGGGCGTCGGGGCACAAAACCCTTTCAACCGCATGGATCCTGTAACAGGCCGTGACCAGTTCGGCAACCAGGTAGACCCCAACACACTACCCGATAATCTGGAAGACAGCACCGATACGGAAATCCAAAGCCTTCCGCCCAAACTCTATATGTGGCGTTTGAGTGAAACATTGGGCAACCGCACTATTATCCCCGCCGATACTGCCAACCTGAACTTCCAGAATACCAATCTGGTAGAAGGCATGTACGGACACTATAATTATCTGGGTAATCTGGGTTCCCCCCGTATGTCACGTATCTTCTTTGAACGCAGAGACAACGAGCCGACCATCTTCATGGAGCCCTTCTCCAGCTTCTTCGTCCGCCCCGATGAAGTGAAATTTACCAACAGTAATGTGCCTTTCACCAATCTTACCTATTATAAAGCAGGAAATAAGGTCAACGGTGAAGAACGCTTCAAGTCCTATTTCTCGGTAAACGTCAACAAGCGGCTGGCGTTCGGCTTCAACATTGACTATCTGTACGGACGGGGATACTACCAGAACCAGTCCACATCGAACTTCAATGCCGGAATATTCGCCAGCTATATAGGTAACAAATACCAGATGCAGGCGGTGTACAACAACTTCACGATGAAGATGAACGAAAACGGCGGTATTCAGGACGACCGTTACATCACGCGCCCGGAAGATATGGCGGAAGGCAAGAAAGAATACGAATCCACCACCATTCCGGTTAAGTTGGAACAGACGTCAAACAAGAACAAAGATTTCTATGTATACCTGACACACCGTTACCGCCTCGGCTTCACACGTGAAACCACAACTGTGGAAGATGCCAAATCCCCTAAAAGAGCAGTTGCCAACGACAGCGTACCTTTAGCCAAAGATACCATTATAACCGAAGAGTTCGTTCCCGTCACCAGCTTCATACATACCATGAAAGTGGAACGGGCGCGTCATAAATTCTCTTCCGCCAAGGAGACGGAAGGGCAATATCCCAACGCTTACTTCAACGAAGTAGCCAGCAGGGACTCTACTACGGCTTTCAGTGTAAAGAACGTATTCGGCATCGCTTTGCTCGAAGGTTTCAACAAGTATGCCAAAGCCGGACTGACAGCCTATATATCGCATAAATTCAGCCGCTATGAGCTGATGGACACATTGTCGCGAACCAATTTCGACGAACAGGAGATATTCGTTGGCGGCGAACTGGCCAAACGGCAGGGCAAAACACTGCATTACAACGTAAACGGTGAAGTGGGCATCATGGACAAGGCACTCGGACAGTTCCGCGTCAATGCCGACCTCGACTTGAACTTCCGCCTCTGGAAGGATACTGTGAACTTCTATGCACGAGGTTATGTAAGCAACACGCTGCCCTCTTTCTATATGCGTCATTATCACTCCAACCATTACTACTGGGACAATGAAAACATGGACAAGGAGTTCCGCACACGTGTGGAAGGCGAGCTGAACATCAGCCGCTGGAAAACCAATCTGCGTGCCGGCGTAGAGAACATAAAGAACTACACCTATTTCAACCAGAATGCCATGCCCGCTCAGGAAAGCGGTAATATACAGGTGCTCTCCGCTACACTGAAACAGGATTTCCGCTTAGGCATCCTGCATCTGGACAACGAAGTAACCTGGCAGAAATCAAGCAATGAAACGGTATTGCCCTTGCCGCAGCTCTCGCTATATCACAATCTGTATCTGCTTGCCAAAATAGCCAAGAAAGTGCTGACTGTACAACTTGGTGCGGATGTGCGGTATTTTACCAAATACAATGCACCTGCCTATACCCCTGCCATTCAGCAGTTCCATCTTCAAGCAGCAGATGACCAGGTGGAAATTGGCGGCTATCCGATTGTAAACGTATACGCCAATCTGCATCTGAAGCGGACACGTATCTTTGCCATGATGTATCACGTTAATGCAGGAATGGGTAAAGGCAACTATTTCCTTGTGCCGCACTACCCTATAAACCCGCGTCTGTTCAAGATTGGCATTTCATGGAATTTCTACGACTAATGCCGTCTTTCAACTATGAAAAAGAATAAATTATCAAAATATATCATCCTGGGGGCAATAGCCGCAGTCGTTGCCACATTTATATTGCCCAAAAAGAAAATCCATAAAGGACATCCGCGCGATTATGCCGAAATAGCAGCAGACGGTACGCTCCATGCCGCTACGGAATATAACTCCATCAGCTTTTATGTGGACGGAGACACCCTGTCCGGATTTCATTACGAATTGATAGAGGCTTTTGCCCGTGATCACGGTCTGCAGGTAGCCATTACTCCCGAAATGAGTTTTAACGAACGTCTGGAAGGTCTGGCAAACGGCAGGTTCGATGTCATAGCCTATGGAATTTTAGCAACCAGCGAATTAAAGGACTCCTTGCTTCTGACCTCTCCGATTGTTCTGAACAGGCAGGTATTGGTACAACGGAAAACAGGCTCTCCCGACGATTCCCTGTTTATCAAAAGCCAATTGGACTTAGCGGGAAAGACACTGAATGTGGTAGAAGGGTCGCCTTCCATCCTGCGCATCCGTAATTTAGGAAACGAAATCGGTGATACCATATATATTAAGGAAATAGAAAAGTATGGTTCCGAACAACTTATCGCCCTTGTCGCACATGGCGATATCGATTATGCAGTATGTGAAGAAAGTATCGCTCGCGCAGCAGCCGACAGCCTGCCGCAAATAGACATAAATACGGCTATCAGCTTCACCCAATTCTACTCGTGGGGAGTAAGCAAGCAGTCTCCTGTGCTCTTGGACAGCCTGAATACCTGGCTGGAAAGATTCAAAAAAGGAAAAGAGTACCGGAAAATATATAAGAGATACTACTAAAAAGTTAAATGCCGAAAGCTAAAAGGTCGTGTCAAAAAGAAATTATCAGGTTCTTTTTGACACGACCTTTTAGCTTTTAATGCTTAATCCTCAAATCTTTTCAACTTCCTTCAGCCACATTTCTGAAGAAGCATCGCTCGGCATCCGCCAGTCACCGCGCGGACTGATAGAAATACTTCCTACCTTAGGGCCATCGGGCAAACAGGAACGCTTGAACTGCTGGTTAAAGAAGCGACGGCAAAAAGTCTGCAACCACTTCTTTATAGTTTCTTCATCATAAACATCTTTAAACGTACGTGCAGCAAGGAAGAAAATCTTGGAAGGACGGAAACCGCAACGAAGAAAATAATATAAGAAAAAATCATGCAGTTCGTACGGCCCTACAAGGTCTTCCGTAATCTGCCTGATATTTCCGTTTTCATCCGCCGGTATGAGTTCCGGACTGATAGGGGTGTCCACAATATCCAATAATGTGGCCCGCGACGTCTCATCGATGTCATTCTCCGCCACCCACTTCACCAAATGTTTCACCAATGTTTTGGGGATACTTCCGTTAACACCGTACATAGACATATGGTCGCCGTTGTATGTAGCCCAGCCTAAGGCAAGTTCCGAGAGGTCGCCCGTGCCAACCACCATCCCCCAGGTCTGGTTGGCAATATCCATCAATATCTGCGTACGCTCACGCGCCTGCGAATTTTCATACACCACATCGTGTACGTTGATATCATGGTCTATATCTTTGAAGTGCTGGATACAGGCATCCTTTATGCTGACCTCGCGCATGGTTACGCCTAATGATGCCATTAAGTCCACCGCATTGGTATGGGTGCGGTCGGTAGTACCGAATCCCGGCATAGTCACGCCGATAATTCCTTTACGGCTCCAACCCAGTTTATCGAATGTTTTCACACAAACCAGCAATGCCAGTGTGGAATCCAGACCACCGGATATGCCTACCACCGCACTCTTGGCATTGGTATGCAGCAAACGTTGCGCCAATCCCGACACTTGTATGGAGAATATCTCCTCACAACGCTCGTCCAACGCTGCTCCTTGAGGAACAAACGGATGCGGATCGAAAACACGGGTCAGATTCAAATCTTTGGAATTGACATATTCCGTAGAGACACGCACCGGCACTTCCGGTGCACAATTGGCGCGACAGGCTGCAAATGTAGTGTTCACCCGGCGTTCCGTACGTATATGCTCCACGTCAATCTCACTGATAACGACCTGTTCCTCGAACGAGAAACGCTCGCTGCCTGCCAGCAACGTACCATTCTCGTAAATTAATCCGTTACCTGCAAACACCACGTCTGTAGTAGACTCGCCAAAACCGCATGAACTGAATACATACCCTGCGATACAACGTGCCGACTGCTGGCTGATAAGCGAACGCAAGTAAGCATGCTTGCCTATCCCCTCATTGTCTGCCGAGAGGTTGAAAAGAATTTCCGCTCCTTGCAATGTCAAAGAAGAACTCGGCGGAATCGGAGCCCATAAGTCCTCGCAGATTTCAATTCCGAAGGTTGTATCCGCCGTCTCGAAAAGCAGATTCCGCCCCATGGGTACTATTTGCCCGCACAAACGGGCTGTCGTTTCCGAAACTTCACACGCAGAAGTAAACCAGCGCTTTTCGTAAAACTCTTTATAATTCGGAAGATAAGTTTTAGGAACAACTCCCAATATCTTACCTTTCTGTATGACCACCGCAGTATTCAGCAGTACACCGTTCAAAGGCACGGGCATACCGAGAATGGATATAATATCCATCTGACGGGTATTGTTCAAAATCTGCATCAGCCCCATTTCAGCCTCTTCAAGCAGAAGTTGCTGGGCAAAAAGGTCACCACAGGTATATCCGGTAATGCACAACTCCGGAAAGGCAATTATCTGCACTCCTTTCCCATCGGCAATGATTATCTCTTTTTCAATCTGTCCGGCATTGAACTTACAGTCCGCCACTCTAACACGGGGTACAGATGCCGCCACTTTAACATATCCGTAATTCATATATGAATCCTATTAATATCAGGGTGCAAAAATACGGCAATTTATCAATAAACACAAAAGAATCAGCCTTTTCACTTTGCATAGCCGCACTTTCTGATAAAAAATATCTAAAATCTTTTGGATAAACAAAAGAAGTGCCTATCTTTGCAAGAGAATTAAAAATGTAATTATTACAAGTTTGAATTGCAGATGATATGGATGTAGTAAAACGATTGCAAAATCATAACATTAAGCCCTCGGTACAGCGCATAGCCATTATGACTTATCTGATGGAGCATCGTACACATCCCACGGTGGATGAAATTTATACGGCACTTGCCCCTTCCATTCCCACATTGTCTAAAACAACTGTTTACAACACTTTAAAATTACTTAGTGAACAAGGTGCTGCACAGACATTGACAATTGACGAACGGAATACCTGCTATGATGCAGATACCACTCCTCATGCCCATTTCTTATGCAAACATTGCGGAAAAATATATGATCTGGAATGCAATGCCAACATTAAACAGGTAGAAGAAATGGATATGAACGGTCACGAAGTGCAAGAAATCCATTATTATTATAAAGGTATCTGCAAAAGCTGTCTGGAAAATGAATATTTAACCAAAATAACGAATAACTAATTCAACTAATTAAAATCTGAAGTAAAATGAAAAAATTTAGATGTACTGTCTGCGGTTACGTATATGAAGGAGACGCAGCTCCTGAGAAATGTCCTTTGTGTAAAGCTCCTGCAAGCAAATTCGTTGAAGTAGAAGAAGCACAGGCAGGCGGTCCCTTGGTTTTTGCCGACGAACATGTTATCGGCGTAGCCAAAGGCTGCGACGACGAAATGATTAAGGATTTGAACAACCACTTCATGGGCGAATGCACAGAAGTAGGTATGTACCTTGCAATGAGCCGTCAGGCAGACCGCGAAGGCTATCCTGAAGTAGCTGAAGCTTTCAAGCGCTACGCATGGGAAGAAGCAGAACACGCTGCAAAATTTGCAGAATTGCTGGGTGACTGCGTATGGGATACCAAGACTAACCTTGAAAAGAGAATGAATGCAGAATCAGGCGCTTGCGAAGACAAGAAGCGTATCGCTACACGTGCCAAAGCATTGAATCTGGATGCTATCCATGACACAGTTCATGAAATGGCTAAAGACGAAGCTCGTCACGGTAAAGGTTTCGAAGGTCTGTACAACCGCTATTTCAAGAAATAATCCGAAACAATACGGTAGAATATAAAAAAAGACTTGCAGAAATTTCTTTTGCAAGTCTTTTTTTATCGGTAGCGGGGAATCACTTCCCCTTAAAAACGTAAACCTAAAGTCAGCAGCACCTGGCTTCGGGTATTTTTTACTTTCGTTGCTTCAGGAGAGCCAATCACTAACTGGCCTCCATCTTCATAGGCATTAATGAACGGATAGAAATCTTCCTTATATGAAGAGAACTTATATGCCAAATCAGCATAAAACATAGACCCTCTGTAACCGAGACCCACTGTATAGTTACTCAAAGCTTTGGTATTTGCAAAATCCGTATCCGTCTGAATTGAGTTATAAGGCAAATCCTTATATGCATCACTATTGAAAATGGCAGAGGTATAATTGTATCCTGCACGCAAAGCAAACTGAGAAATCACTTTATATTCGGCTCCCAAACGAATGGTGCTTACCCCTTTCAACATAGAGGTAGTACTGTTTTCGTACCCAAATGTATCGGAATAGCCTTCCTGGTCCTTGAATTTCACGGACGAATAGTCCTGATATTCATATTCTGCCCCTAAAGCCAAACTGGAACCTACAGTATATCCCAAACTTACATTATAAGTCCATGGTGTCTGCAACTGGAATTGACGCACCATGTCTCCATTCATTATATCATAAGTATCCACAGTATATTGACCGATCACACTGCTTCCTATACCCGACTCGTTAGCTATATCCAAATCATTCAAGACATTCGACTCCAGGCGGGCATTTGTCTTATAATCCAAATTATAATAGGTCGGTGTATGAATGGCTAATCCAATCCTCAAAGGGGAATATTCGAAAGGACGTACGATGGCTCCGAATTTCACGTCAAAACCCGAACCATGTATCTTGTTCCAGCTCTGCAGGTTATAATTCTGCCCGATGCTATTTCCGGCATTATCCAAATAATCTTCACTATAAAAAGTATATTTATTGTAATCTATGGCATAAGCTCCCACAGTTACACCTAAATATACCCGGTCATTAATATTGAATGAAATATTGAAATCATACTGTTCAATTCCGCCACGCTCTTCGGACCGGAAATTTCCATTTCCTCCTAAAAACATTCCCCCATATTCACCCGGAGTGATATACATCAAATCACCATCCAGATTCTTTACTTGAGTCCCGTTTTCCATATAGGGAACGTAACCGGAAGGGACATCTCCCTGTCCGTTGTGAGCAATCAAGTCGGTTATCAGATAACTGTCATATCCCAATGCAGATAGCCATCCTACTTCCGGATCTGTATAAATATTGCCCGACCAGTCCTTTATTCCTCCGGCTTGTGCCGCCATATAATCCGTTTGCGTATAATCGCCTAAATTACCTCCCATCGACATGTTCTTATAAAAAGACTTAGCCTTATGATAATTAAAGCCGAAATTCACATAACGCAAAGCCGTAGCATTGCCTATCTTTGAAGAAATAACAAAACCGGCATTATCAAATGAGGTTTTCATCTTGTCTGCATTCATCTTACTTCCCATATAATTACTTTCAGTACCATAAGAAGAAAGACTGAATGACAGCATTGCATCATTACTGCGATAAATACCTATACCGGCAGGGTTTGTAGCAATAGTAGAAATATCTCCACCCAACGCACCCATAGCCCCACCCATACTTACAAAGCGTGCTGTACCATTTAAATCCTTATTTGCGATGTTGGCTGCATCGTACACGGTCTGTGCACTTACCGGAACTGCACCCAACATCCCCAAAACAGCTAAAGTTATTATTTTTTTCATATCCTACTCATCTTTTTCTATTGAATACTATACCTATCTTCTTCTTGAAGAACCACCTCCACCGGACGAACGGGTAGCTCCGCCGGAATAACTGCGTGAACTGCTACCGCCTCCCGAAGAATAACTACGGGTGGAAGAGTTGTTTTGCACAGGCGTATAAGAGCGACGGCTACTACTGTTACCGGTTGAATAATTGCGTGTTGACGATGCAGAACTGCCCCTGTTGTAAGTAGAAGGACTTCCGGCTGCGGAACGTCTTACACCCGTAGCATGTACACGGCTACTACTTCCCTGCACTCCTGAAGCTGAAGAACCTACCCGCGTACTGCTTGGACGGGTATATACCCTGCGCCGGGTAGAGGCGGCATCTGTACGGGTAGTTACCCCACTGCGTGTACCCGACGGACGTGTACCTACCACACGTCTGGTGGTCGTACCGCTTTGTCCGTCTCTTCTATAGGACGATACACCTGAACGGGTAGTAGCCGAACCGGTCCTGCGAATTGTAGAAGAAGAATTTCTATAACTGCTTGCTCCCGAAGAACGGCGATAGGTATATGTATTACGCGGCCAATAACCGCCGCCGGGATAACAGTGATGATGATAGTGGTGATGTCCCCACCAGCCGCCTCCATACCAGCCGCCCCAGCTTACGCTCCAGCCAAAGCCCCAACTTGGACCATACCAACTGTTCCAACCCCAGCCATAATAGGGATAGCCGCCCCAACCGAAAGAGTTATAGCGCCAATCCCACCACAAACGGTTGGTGAAGGTAGGAAATGCATATGCGTACAATCCGTCCGTATATACATTCCAGTCCCATGGATTCAGACCATAAACTACATCCCAGTAAAGCGGGCTGCTGATACTGATGGCATAGCGTGGATTACGGAAACGGATAATGCGCGTGGCATATTCATAATCATCTTCCGAACCATCAAAACCGTTCACCCATTCTCCATCCAGGCCATCGTCTTCTTTTTCGTCTATATAAAGCGTATCATTCTCTTGCGAGAAGTCATAGTCTTTAGAGTCATACCGACGATTATACTCGTCTACATCACGAATATTCCCTTTACGGTCTTTCACTACAATGGTCGTATTGCCCGGCGACGCATAAACCGTAGTCGGAGCATTTGTCTTTACTACAACCGCATCGGCAGCCGGAGTTTTTTTCTTCTCCGTCTTTTCCTCTTTTTTCTTGGAAGGAACGTAGTAAAGGTCGTCATCTACACTTTGAGCTGAAAGTGCCCACGGAAGACACAATGCAAAAAGCGATAAAAAAACAATCTTTTTCATATTTATTTGGTTTATGGGTTTACAATTCCATACTTTTTCACACCACAAAGATAACGCAGGGATTTACTCTATACAGAAGATTTTCCCCAAAGATTTATAGGGATTTCCCTAAATGCACCTATCTTTGTATCCAAAACAAATATACGCAGAAATAGGGTTTTCTCCTATACCTGCCTTTTGCATTTAACAAACAATTATATTCCAATGAAATATTTAGAATTTACATTTCATACCACTCCCTGCACGGAAATTGTCAACGATGTCTTATCGGCAGTGCTGGGTGAAGCCGGTTTTGAGAGTTTTGTAGAGCAAACAGACGGAATTACCGCCTACATTCAAAAAGATTTATACAATGAAACTGCCCTCAAAGAAGCTCTTGCCGATTTTCCCTTACCTGATACACAGATAGAATATGCTTACCAAGAAGCGGAAGACAAAGACTGGAATGAAGAATGGGAAAAGAATTTCTTCCAGCCCATTATCATTGGCGACCGCTGTGTCATCCACAGCACATTCCATCGCGACATTCCGCAAGCAGAATACGATATAGTCATCAACCCTCAAATGGCATTCGGTACAGGACACCACGAAACGACCAGTCTCATTATCGGTGAATTGCTGGATAACGATCTGCAAGGCAAATCTTTGCTTGATATGGGATGCGGAACATCCATTCTCGCCATATTGGCACGTATGCGCGGTGCTGCGCCCTGTACAGCCGTCGATATAGATGAATGGTGCGTACGCAACTCTCTTGAAAACATAAAGCTAAATGGAGTAGACCGTATATCCGTTTTTCAAGGAGACGCTTCTCTGTTGAAAGACCAAGGACCTTTTGATGTAATCATAGCCAACATCAACCGTAACATCCTGCTGAACGACATGAAACGATATGTAAGTTGCATGCATCCGGGGTCGGAACTATATATGAGCGGTTTTTACGTAGATGACATTCCTGTAATACAGGCCGAGGCGGAGCATAACGGACTGCGTTTCGTACATCATAAGAAAAAAAACCGTTGGGCCGCAGTGAAGTTTGTATTATGACACAACGATAAAAGGAAGAAAACGGAAAGCAAACTATTGCAGGGTCATACCAACCAATTCTTCCAACGTGCCGTTAAAAACATTCAGATCAACTTCTTCTTCAATGCCGGGAACATTACCTACATCGGTATGTTGCCAAAAATGCCATTTGCCCTCGTACTTCACGGAATCAACGTAATAATGGGCTATCCAGTAAGGATAAGCGTTGAATATGGAGTCGTTGAGATAACGTTTCTTAAATTTATAAGAAGTGTAAAGAATCGGTTTTACGCCGTAATGCGCCTCTACTCTGTCGAGCCAGGTTTTAACGGCAGATTTCAGTTCCTGAGGAGATCTCTTACCCGTAGTTTCCACATCAAGAACGGGGGGAAGGTCTCCTTTTGACAAGTGTACCGTACTAATAAAAAAGTCAGCCTGCTTATGCGCATCTGTCTTGGGCAGGAAATAATGATAAGCTCCTCGGATAAAACCGTATTTCCGTGCCTGACTGAAATTTTCTACAAAAGTTTCATCGCCATAATCGCCCCCTTCGGTAGCTTTCATAAAGATAAAATGTATGGGAAATTTCGCTTCTTTATTATGAAGGAGCTTATCCCAATCTATAATACCCTGATAGTGGGAAATATCAATGCCATGCACCTCATAGTTGCAAGGCATGCATACGCCGTAGCCTTTTAAACCGTAACAAGGTTTCCAACGATAAGCATAAGGACGGATAAAGAACCAATAGAATCCTGCTGAAAATACCGCTATAATACAAAATGCCAATAAATTACGCAACCATACAGGCATGGGACGAGACACCGTCTGCTTCTTTTTTCGAGAAGAAGTACGACGGGATACAGGTTTGCGCCGGGAAACTGTACTGTTTTTAGAAGGCATTCAAGTATATTGAAGTAATAAATATCTATCAAAAATAAAACACAAACTACACAGATTACACAAACTCGGATTTGCGCAACTCTTGTGTAATTTGTGTTCTACATAGTCAATTGCTGCAAATGTAGCAATCGACTATAAGATTTTATCTACCTTGTTCCAGTTGCAAAGTCTTGGTAGGCTGGTCGCAAACTTCGGCAGGACCGAAATATTGGATAGGACCCGGATAAACATAGTCTGTTTCCATAGCCCAACGCTCACGCTGAGCGGCAAATGCCTTGAAAGGAGCACCATCCAGTCTTACCAAAGCTTTCTGGATAACCGGTTTCATTTCGCCGTGACGACGTTCCATATTCATCATCATTGTAATAGGCACACCACCTGCAATCCACTCTTCGGCAGGAGCTGTAGTATTACGTACGGAAGACATGTAACCGGTCTTACCGTTAGCAATCAGCGCAGATGCCGCATAACCCAAAGAGTAGCAGTAGTCGGCATCGAAATTAGACGGAGCAGCGCAACGTCCTTCATAACCGAAGAAGTGATGCTGTGCCGCAAACTTACCTACATATTTACCTTCTTCTTTCCACTGAGCTAATTTGGCAGCTACCATTTCGGACAACAGTTTCTCCGTTTCAATGAGAGATACCTGTACGTTTCCGTGCGGGTCACGGTCCAATGACAACTGACGCGCTACACCTTCGGGAAGACTGGCATAGATAGCGGCATTTTCCGGAGAAAGTTTGCGGATGATATAGTCGCGTTGGTGTGATTTCTTAATCTGAGAGAATTCTTCCGCATTGGCAGCCAGGAAATCATTCAACTCAGCGATAAGACGTTTCATAGCGGGGATGAACTCAACCAAGCCCTCGGGGATAAGAACCGTACCGAAGTTATTGCCCTGTGCGGCACGATTAGCCACCACCTGAGCGATACCCGTTACGATATCATCCAAAGACATATCCTTAGCTTCAACTTCTTCGGAGATAATGCAAATATTAGGCTGTACCTGCAATGCACATTCCAAAGCGATATGTGAAGCGGAACGTCCCATCAATTTGATGAAATGCCAGTACTTACGTGCCGAGTTACAGTCGCGCTGGATATTACCGATTACTTCAGCATACGTTTTGCAAGCTGTATCGAATCCGAAAGAAGTTTCAATCATTTCGTTCTTCAAGTCACCGTCGATAGTTTTCGGACATCCGATAACCTGTACACCGCAATTCTTCGCAGCATAATACTCAGCCAATACGCAGGCATTTGTATTAGAATCGTCACCACCGATAATAACCAGTGCTTTGATATTCAATTCTTTCAAGATTTCCAGTCCTTTTTCAAACTGTTCCTCTTTCTCCAATTTAGTACGGCCTGAACCTATGATATCGAAACCGCCGGTATTACGATATTCATCGATGATATCGGCCGTCAGTTCCATATAGTTATGGTCTACCAAACCACCGGGGCCAAGAATAAAACCGTACAGTTTGCTATCTTTGTTCAACTTTTTAATACCGTCAAAAATACCGGATATCACATTGTGACCACCGGGAGCCTGACCACCGGAAAGGATTACACCCACATTCATAGCAGGGAAATCAACGGTCTCATCGGTATTTTCGAACTTAATCAAAGGCATCCCATAAGTATTGGGAAACAATTTCTTGATTTCTTCCTGATCGGCAACCGACTGGGTAGCTGCGCCGGCCACTGCTTTTACAGTACCTTTCAGCCCTTTCGGAAGTTTGGGCTGATAGGCAGCCCTTGCAATTTGCAATGCACTTTTAGTCATTTCTCTTAAATATTTAAAGGTGTTAATAAAGTTTCGTTTAAAAGCGTCGCAAATTTCGCTCTTTTCCACAAGAAATGCAAACTGAATGAAGAAATAATGCAAACTTATTCTTCTATCTGCCAGCCTCCCCCCAAAGCCTTATAAACATTTACCACTGCTATCAGTTCGTCACGGATTGCATTGCTGACACCAATCTGGGCATCGAAATATCCACGCTGGGCATCAAGCACGTCCATGTAATTAATAACACCATTAATATATTGCAACTGCGCTAAATCCACGTACGTTTTGGCTGAACGTTCCAACTTGAGACGCAACTGATACACTTCCTTTATTTTGTTGAAATCCACAATTGCGTTCTTGGCCTCTTTAAAAGCATTCAGCACCGTTTTCTCATAGCTATGAACTTCCGCCTCAAACGAAGCTTTCTGTGCCTTTAGAGCAGCCCGATTTTTACCCCAATTGAAAAGCGGAGTCAATACCGCTCCGTTCAACAATGAATAAGGCGACTGAAGGAAGTTTGACAAGACATCACTCTCCAATCCAAACTGACCGGTCAGCGACAACTGAGGAAACATATTGGTATAGGCCACTTTCACACGAGCATGTTCAGCTATAAGCTGCTGCTCCGCAGCACGAATGTCAGGACGACGTTCCAATAAGCCGGACGGCAATCCTACAGGTAAAGACTCCGGCACATCCAACTCCTCCAAAAAACGGCTGCGCTCTATACGTGTAGGAAATTCACCGGCAAGAAAAGCTATGTCATTCTCCTTGATGGAAATCTTACGTTCCAGATCCGGGACAAGCGTAGCTGTACGCGCCAACTCTACTTGCGCCTGCTGATAAGATGTCTCCGAAGTAAGTCCGCCTTCAAAACGGATTCTTGCAAGACGCACACCTTCTTCACGAGCCTTTTGTGTCTGACGGACAATTTCCAATTCTGTATCGAGTGCTACCAGCTCGTAATATGCCTGCGCCACTTCCGCAACAATTGTCATACGCAAGGCACGCTGTGATTCTACACTTTGCAGATAATCGGCTACTGCAGCTACTTTTTTCCAACGCAGATTTCCCCAAAGGTCAAGCTCCCACGACAAAAGAGCCTTTGCTTCATAGCTGTTACCCACATCGCGGCTATGTCCGCCATAGTTTTCAACTTCACGCTCTGCCTCTATTTTTCCATTCAACTGGGGAAGTAGATTAGCTACGCTGATACGTTTCTGGGCCGCCATTTCTTTCACGCGAGCGGCCGCAACGAGCATATCTTTATTATACTCCAATGCGCGTGCTATCAGATTACGCAAAGTATTGTCTGTATAAACAGCCTGCCACTGCTCATCGGCAATGCTGATGCTGTCCTGCTGTTGCATCAAACTGTCGGGCAATGCCATTTCGGGACGGACATAGCTTTTGCCTACCTTGCACGATGCAAAAAGAACCGGGGCGAGCAACAGAAGTATATATATATTCTTTTTTTTCATAAGCGTGTAATCAGAATTCATTTACAATGTTATCATCAATCTTTTTTGATTTTGTGTTGCACTTTTTCCTTTGCCTTATAAATCAAAACAAAGAAGAAAGGCACAAGCACAATGCCGAATACAATGGCAAAAATCATTCCAAAGAAAACTCCCGTACCTATTGCCTGACGGCTTGCAGATCCCGGTCCGCTTGCAAGAACCATAGGAAGCATACCCAATACAAAGGCAAGTGAAGTCATCAATATAGGACGGAAACGGAGTTGGGCGGCATGAATGGCCGACTGCACCAAATCTCCTCCATTATCCACCTGTACTTTGGCAAACTCAACGATAAGGATAGCATTTTTTGCTGCAAGTCCCACCAACATTACCAAGCCAATCTGGAAATAAATATCATTTTCCAAGCCACATACAGCAACGCCCAAATAAGCTCCCAATGCAGCTACCGGCAACGAAAGCAATACAGCAATAGGCACAGTCCAGCTTTCGTATTGTGCTGCCAGGAACAGGAATACGAAGAGGAATACCAACGTCAGCACCAGTCCGGTCTGCCCACCGGCTTTCTTCTCCTGATAAGAAAGTCCGCTCCACTCAACACCTATATTATCCGGTAAATGTTCGCGCGCTATCTGTTCCATAATCTCCATAGCCTGGCCGGAACTGTACCCCTGTGCCGCCGAACCGAGAATAACTGCAGTAGTAAACATATTGAAACGTTTAATACTGCCCGGACCGGTTGTATAGGATGCATTACCCAACGAGGTTAACGGAACCATCGCACCATTAGCTGCTTTTACAAAGAACAGATTAATGTTCTCTTTGTGCTCACGATACGGAGCTTCAGCCTGAATATATACCTTATATATACGATTGAACATATTAAAGTCATTCACATATACGGAACCCGTATAAGCTTTCATCGTAGAGAACACATCTGCCAACGGCACTCCCAGCATCTTCACCTTGTCACGGTCTACATCAAAATAGAGTTGCGGAATCTCAGACTGCAAAGAAGAAGAAAGCCCCGTCAATTCCTTGCGTTTCTGAGCATAATACATCAAAGTATCCGCTGCCTGTACCAGATTTTCAAAAGTAGCTTCCCCACGTGCCTCAAGCTGCATTTCAAAGCCACCGGATGTTCCCAATCCCGGGATTACAGGAGGAGTAGAAAGATAGACTCTACATTCGGGGTATTCCCTCAAATCCTTTTCCACTTTCTCCATTATCTTATTGATAGTGGTATTTTTGCGTTCCTCCCAGGGCTTCAATATAACAGTTAACTCACTGCGCGCCTGATTGCTTCCTACACGCGGACTGCTACCCGTTACATTCTGCACATAAGCCACATACGGATTCTGCTCCAGATACTGCACGGCACGATCGGTCACGATACGGGTACGTTCCAAAGTAGAACCTTCCGGCAGTTCCAACTCCACTTTAAAGTATCCCTGGTCTTCCACCGGCAAGAAACTGGTAGGAATCAGACGGTGAATGATGAAAATAGCTATCAATACCATACCGAATGCACTCATCAAACGTCTGGGATGCTTGATAACGCGGCTGATAACACCAATATACTTATGATTACTGATATTCAACCATTCGTTAATCTTACGGAACACGATATTCTTTTTCTTTCCGCTGCCGGACTTCAGGATAAGCGAACACATCACAGGACTAAGCGTCAGCGCCACAACCGTAGAAAGCAATACCGATACAGCAATGGTAATAGTAAACTGGCGATATAACTGTCCGGTGATACCGCTCAGGAAGCTTACCGGAACAAATACGGCACAGAGCACCAATGAGGTTGCAATCAATGCACTTGCCAAACCGTTCATTGCTTTTTTCGTTGCTTCATAAGGAGAGAGCTTTTCCGTTTCCATTAGATGTTCCACATTCTCCACCACCACAATAGCGTCATCCACAACAATACCGATAGCAAGAATCAATCCCAACAATGTCAATATATTCAGCGAGAAACCGAAAATAAGCATGAAACCAAAAGTACCGATCAGAGAGATAGGCACTGCAACAACAGGTATCAAAGTAGCACGCCAGCTTTGCAGTGAAAGGAATACTACCAATACCACGAGAACCAATGCTTCGAACAACGTCTTATACACCTCGTGGATAGACTCCGAAATATAGGTAGTCATATCAAAAGGTATCTCGTAACTCATTCCTTCAGGAAAGTTCGCACTGATTTCTTCCATTGCCTTCTTCACGTTATCCGCCACTTCCATAGCATTGGCACCCGGAAGCATATAAATGCCGAGAACTGCTGCATTTTCACCGTTAATACCACTTTCCGTACTATATGAGGAAGCTTCAAGTGACACTCTGGCCACATCGCGAAGACGAATAATAGACCCATTGGCGTTGGCACGAACCACAATATCCTCAAACTGCTTTGCCGAACTCAAACGACCTTGCGTTGTAATAGGAATTGTAATGTCCAAACCTTGCACCGGCTGCTGTCCCAAAACACCGGCAGCCGATTCGCGGTTCTGGTCTTTCAAAGCATTCTGCAAATCCTGAACAGTCAATCCGAAATTTGCCAGTTTGTCCGGCATGGCCCAAATCTGCATGGCATAGTAACGGCTACCGATATTGGACACACGTCCCACACCGGGAATACGACGCAAAAGGTCAAGTACATTAATGGTAGCAAAGTTACTCAGATAGATTTCATCGAATTTCGGATCGCTGGAAGTCAAACAGATTGTCATCAGCTGACTGGGAGCCTGCTTTTCTACCGAAATACCATTCTGAATGACTTCCGCAGGCAGACGGCTTTCCGCCAGCTTTATACGGTTTTGAATTTCCACGGCAGCCAAATCCGGATCGGCAGATACATCAAAGGTTACGGTTGCCGAAAAGCCACCGGAATTGGAACTGTTGGACTCCATGTACAACATACCCGGAGTACCGTTTATTTCCTGTTCGATAGGAGTCGCCACTGCTTGTGACACAGTCAGCGCACTTGCCCCCGGATAGGATGCACTGATTTTCACAACGGGCGGTGTTATCTGTGGGTATTGATCCACCGGAAGCATAGTCAGACCGATGATACCGACAATTACAATCACAATCGATATCACCGCCGAGAATACAGGGCGGTCTATAAAGAAACTTACTTTCATACTGTTATTTTACTTTGAGAGATTCTTATCCTTTTCTTTATTCTCAGAAGCGGCTTTTTTATTCAAAGAGTCTGCCGGCTGCTCATCTTCCTTTTTGGGAGCAACTGCCTGTGCACGCACTTTCATTCCCGGAGTAAGTTTATGGAAACCTTCCGTCACTACCTGCTCGCCTGCCGCCAGTCCGCGTTCAACAACCATATTGTTACCAAACTCAGGTCCTAATTCAATGAAGCGCTTTTCAACTGTCGAATCGCGGCGCATTACATATATATAAGCACCGCCCTTCTCAATGGTAACGACCTTTTGAGGAACTGCCACAGCACCTTCGCGTACGTCCAACAACAGTTTTACTTTCGTAAACTGTCCGGGCAGCAATACTCTGTTCGGATTAGGCATTTCGGCACGAACGGAGAACGTACCGGTTTGCGGGTCAACCTGAGGTTCTGCAAAATCTACATAACCTTTATAAGGATAAACAGTATTATCAGCCAAAGTAATCGTGATATTAGGCTGCCAAGAGCGGGTAGAATCCTGACGGCCTATCTCTATATTGCGCTCTTTGCTTTTAAGATAGTCCAATGCGGTCATGCTGAAATCTACCAATACCGTATCACTTTTCACTATGGTAGCAAGCAATGATTTAGCCCCGGGACCTACCAATGTTCCCAAGTCCACATTTCTTTCACTGATATGCCCTGACAGCGGAGAACGCACAATGGTATACCCCAGCTCCAATTCCGCCTGGTCCAGATCGGCCTGACTCATAGCAACAGAAGCCTCGGCTGTTTCATAAGCAGCCTGCGCATTATCCAAATCCAACTGGCTGGCAGCATTCTGCGCATACAAAGGGCGGATACGCTCCAAATCCCGTTTGGCTTTCAATGCCTGCGCCTCATCTTTCTTTAACTGTGCACGGGCCTTGTCTGCCTTTGCACGATACTGGTCTTGATTGATAACAAATAAAACCTGGTTTTTAGTTATATACGTCCCCTCGGCAAAAAGCATACTCTCCAGATAGCCTTCCACACGTGCACGAACCTCCACAAACTGTTGCGCACGTATACGGCCTACATACTCACCAAAAATTTCCACATCACCCACTTCGGCAGGTTCCACAATAACAGTAGGCAATTCCGGCTGAATTTTCTTGGGCCAGGTCAGTATCAGATAACCGGCAAGCAGCACTGCCATGCAGGCTATCATCATTATCACCCGTTTTTTTCTCAGCTTTAATTCTTTTTTTGTAAAAAATAGTCTCATGCTTGTTTGTTTATTTAATTTAACCCTATTTCCCATTTCAAAGCAAACGCAATGCCAAAGCAAAACAAGGGGTATCCTTTATTATATAATAGTTTAGTTATCAGACATGAACACATATATAAGTAGTAATATTCCACCTGCTTTCCACACTCACATTGTAGAAAATCTCCACAAATGTAGAATTATTCCACGAACTATTTCTCATTAAAAACACATAAATTTTCATTTTTCCACTCAACTCATGAAGAAAAACACTATCTTTACCGAAAATAACACTATTCATTCACATAAAAAGTAAAGATTATGGCAAGTAGAAAAGCATTGAAAAAGAACGTCAATTATATCGCCGGTGAATTATTCGCCGAATGCCTTATGAACAGTCTGTATGTACCCGGAACAGACAAGAAGAAAGCCGATGAACTAATGGGGGAAATTCTGAAAATGCAAGATGAATTTATCAGCCGTATCAGCCATACCGAACCGGGAAATGTAAAAGGTTACTACAAGAAATTCCGTTCTGATTTTAATGCAAAAGTAGACGCAATCATTGAAGCTATCGGCAAACTTAAATAACAAGAATGAAGAAAAGACTATATAGTTTTATCTATTATCGCCTGTTAGGTTGGAAAACAAATGTAACAGTGCCCAACTATGACAAATGTGTCATTTGTGCAGCGCCACATACATCCAACTGGGATTTGTTTATCGGCAAACTATTTTATGGTGCCATCGGACGAAAGACCAGCTTTATGATGAAGAAAGAGTGGTTTTTTTTCCCTTTAGGATTGATATTCAAAGCTATCGGAGGCATACCGGTAGACCGAAGCCGGAACACATCTCTGGTAGACCAGATGGCAAACAGATTTACTGAAAGCAAGCAGTTTCATTTAGCCATTACTCCGGAAGGTACGCGCAAATCCAACCCGAACTGGAAAAAAGGTTTTTACTTCATTGCGTTAAAAGCACAAGTTCCCATCATGCTTATCGGTATAGATTATCCTACCAAGACCATAACTTCCACCAAGGCAATAATGCCAACGGGAGACTTTGAAAAAGACATGCATGAAATAAAGCTCTATTTTAAAGACTTTCGCGGAAAGATTCCTGAGAATTTCTCGATTGGAATAAATTAAAAGATAACCGATAGCAACTGTTTATTAAAATGAACCGACTGCGTGTCAGTATCCTACAAATGGATATTGCTTGGGAGAATAAACAAGACAATCTCCGCCGTCTTCGCGAAAAGCTGGAAACACTTCGCGGAGCGACGGAGATTATTGTTTTACCGGAAACCTTTTCTACCGGTTTCAGCATGAACACCGACACATTGGCAGAGCCGGTAACAGGTAATACAATTACAACACTACGCCAATGGGCTTCAGAATATCAGATAGCTATTGCCGGAAGCTACATAGCTTGTGAAGAGAATTTTGTTTCATCTGAAAGCAATCCATTATCCTACAAAAACTCTACCTATTACAATCGCGCCTTTTTCCTCACTCCCGAAGGGGAAGCCTATTTTTACGATAAACGACATCTGTTCCGCATGGGCAACGAGACAGATAATTTCACGGCAGGCAGCCATCGTATCATAATTCCGTATAGAGATTGGAATATACTGCTACTCATCTGCTACGACCTGCGCTTTCCGGTATGGAGCCGAAATACAGGCAATGAATACGACCTCCTGATTTACGTTGCCAACTGGCCTATACCCCGACGTAAAGTCTGGGACATACTTTTACAGGCACGGGCATTGGAAAATATCAGTTACGTTTGCGGTGTAAACCGTATCGGTAAAGACGGTAATGGCTTCTCCTATAACGGCGGCAGCGCAATCTACTCATACAAAGGTGAAATGCTGATTCAAGTGCCCGACCATGAAGAAGGAACAGCTACGGCTACTCTTGAACTTTCCGCACTGCAAGAATTCAGAAACAAATTTCCGGCATGGAAAGATGCGGATTCATTCACTATCGTCTCAGATAGTAATTCACGGTAGTCACTACCCGTATACTTTTAATATAAGGCGTATTGGCATCTCTGTCCGATATGGAGAATTGCCCCTGCGAAGCATTCCGTATCTTACCCAGACTACTGTCTGAGTCTTTTGCAAACTTTTCGGCAGCAGCACGGGCATTTTTCGTAGCTTCTTCTATCATTTGCGGTTTCACATTATTCAAGCCTGTAAATTCATACACCACATTATAGCGATAATCACCTCCACTGATGGCAATACCCTGTTTCAACAGTTCAGCCTGTTCCGACATCAGTTTCCGTACCTTATCTACATTTTTTGAAGTAACCGTAATGACTGATGTAGCATTATACCGATAAGCAATATCACGATTTCCATAACGTTCGGCCTGCATATCTATCACTTCTGGCGGGGCAATACTGATTTCTTCCTTAGCAATGCCGTTGCTTTCCAAAAACTTCACAATTGCCTTGTTTTTCTGTTCCATATTGGCATAAAGCAGCGACGGATCATTCCCTATATCTTTATACATCAAGGGCCATATCACCTTATCAGCAGGAACTTCCATCTCTGCCAGCCCTTTTACACTGACAATACGTTCTTTATCTATAAAATCATTTATACCCCATTTAATTATCACTCCCAGCAGTACCATACCAACGGCAATAATAGCCGCTTCTACTTTCCATGTTTTCATAATCCATCGTTTTATTAAGTTTATCATAAGTAAAACAAAATAACGAAAATAAAGTTCCCGCTTACCATCATCCTGATTAAAAGATATTAAACAGGTATTTCTTTAAACATTACGTATTAAATTTTAGAGTATTTAATAGAAATACCTAAATGTATGGAGTGCATCTTACCTAAAAAGTAGTTATTTTTGTCCTTTGAAATAATGTCTGACGACTGAAACAATTAATTTATTAACACTAACCCCTAAATCCTATGTTGACTCAACTTATCAACGCACGTATTCTGACCCCTCAAGGTTGGCTCAAGGACGGTTCCGTACTCATCAGAGACGGAAAAATTTTAGAAGTAACCAATTGCGACCTCGCCGTTATCGGTGCACAACTGATTGATGTAAAAGGAATGTATGTACTGCCCGGCGGTGTAGAAATCCATGCACATGGCGGTGGCGGACGCGATTTCATGGAATGTACCGAAGACGCTTTCCGCGATGCGGTCAAAGCCCACATGAAATACGGAACTACCAGCATATTCCCTACTCTGTCTTCTTCTACCGTACCGATGATTGAACAGGCAGCAGAGACTTGTACGAAGATGATGACGGAAAAAGACAGTCCTATACTGGGTCTGCACCTCGAAGGCCATTATCTGAACATGGCGATGGCAGGCGGACAGATGCCCGAGAACATCAAGAATCCCGACCCTAACGAATACATTCCTATCGTAGAAAACTGGCACTGCATCAAGCGTTGGGATGCTGCTCCCGAATTACCCGGAGCCATGCAGTTCGGAAAATATATCACCGGAAAAGGTATTTTGGCTTCGGTAGCCCATACACAAGCCGAATTTGAGGACATACGTACAGCCTATGAAGCCGGATACACACATGCTACACATTTCTATAATGCAATGCCCGGATTCCACAAACGCCGTGAATACAAATACGAAGGCACTGTGGAGAGCATTTACCTCATGGACGACATGACTGTGGAAGTTGTAGCCGACGGTATCCATGTACCGCCCACAATCCTGCGCCTGGTCTACAAGATAAAAGGTGTAGAACGGATGTGCGCCATCACCGATGCCCTGGCATGTGCGGCCAGCGACAGCAAAGAAGCCTTCGACCCGCGTGTCATCATTGAAGACGGAGTATGTAAGCTTGCAGACCACTCCGCCCTTGCCGGCAGTGTGGCTACTATGGACCGGCTGATACGTACAATGGTGCAGAAAGCCGATATACCTCTGGCAGACGCCGCACGAATGGTATCCGAAACACCGGCACGCATCATGGGTGTATACGATCGTAAAGGCTCGCTCCAAAAAGGGAAAGATGCCGATATTATCGTAATGGACGAAGATTTGAAGATTAGAGCGGTATGGGCAATGGGTAAATTAGTGCCTGAAACCGATACTTTATCATAAAATTTATCCCAACATCATACGGATGAACTTTGTTTTTCGTATTTTTGTTAAGTTTTGAACAAGCGAACAGCTTTAATCATTTATTAATAACCAAATATTGTATGAAAACCAATCTTAGTTCTCAAATTACTCTGAATAGAGTATCCCCCAGGTACTACAGACCGGAGAACGCCTTCGAGCGGTCGGTACTGACACGTCTCGAGAAAATTCCGACAGATATTTACGAGTCTCCCGAAGAAGGAGCCAACCAGATTGCATTGGACATCGCACAGATGATTCGTGACAAGCAAAAAGCCGGACGCTTCTGTGTATTGGCACTGGCCGGCGGCAACTCACCGCGCAATGTCTATTCGGCTCTTGTGCGCATGCATAAAGAAGAAGGACTGAGTTTCCGTAATGTAGTGGTATTCAACCTTTACGAATATTATCCGTTGGCTTCGGACGCTGTGAACAGCAACCTCAATTCTTTAAAGGAAATGCTGCTCGACCACGTAGACATTGACATGCAGAACGTATTCAGCCCCAGCGGTACTATCGCCAAGGATACTATTTTCGAATATTGCCGTTTGTACGAGCAACGTATCGAAAGTTTCGGCGGCATTGATATAGCTGTGTTAGGTATCGGACGTGTCGGTA